>JAEIGA010001551.1_pt1 | contig 35911 bp, 39 predicted proteins | sample 9270691 | NCBI WGS metagenome assembly JAEIGA01 (sample SAMN17057246, study PRJNA624740) | gut metagenome | biome: biome; isolation source: fecal sample | host: Bos grunniens | place: China: Xizang | collected 2019
CTCAACTTCATATAAAAGGTCAATTCCGACTCCCGGAAACCCCCTCATTCCCCCTCATCCATTGCCGGACGGTCGTACTTGCCAAGGTCATCAACAACTATGCATTTGGGGTCAACACGATTCTTCTGGAATTTCAACTCGTACCACAACGTCTTTTCCAAATACAACAATCCGTCACCTTCAACAATGTCCTGGTCACGATATTTCCGGAGTGCGGTCATTATCACATCATGCAGCACGTCCTGTGATGTACGACTCAACGATATTATCCTGTCATCGTTATGGCATTTTGCTTTAAGTTGTGTGTAGTGTTTAGTTATCACCTGACTTATCGTCATCATCATCCCAATTGTCATCTAGCAGCAGTTCATCAAGCACTGCAATTATTTTTGCTGGGTCCTGATATCCCTTCTCCTCTTGGTGGTGCAACGCATGGTGATAGCTGCAAATGGTCTCAAGGTTTTCCTGGTCCAACAGGAGGTTATAGTTTATTTCCCCATTAACAATAAAGGACCGTTTATGGTGTACCTGCAATGGGTCATCCGGAGCACCAGCATATACCCTCCCTTCCTTCAAGCATTCCTGACACAGGGGTTCGTTCTTGATATGCAATGCCCTTGCCTTTCTCCAGGCTGTTGAGCTGTATGCCTTCTGCCTTAGGGTTCTATCTGCCGTTTCGTTATGAAAGGTTGATTTGGGCTTACGTTCTGGTTTATTGATTTTCGGCATCGTCATCAAGTTTTAGGAGGTCATTATTTTTGGTCTTGTTTTCAATGAGGTGTTCGATGATTTCGTCATTTGTTGTCAGCCAGCTGCCGACAATGGTGCGGACAATGAGTGATATTGGGGCATGTAGAACATCCCGCAATTCCTCAAGCACCCGCACTTGTCCAGGACTAAGCCTGATGGTAATCTTTTCTGTCATCATAATTAGTTAACTATTATCTTATCATTATATTTCTTCAAAGCTTCCAGTCTTTCCTTCCTCACCTCAGCCCAGGCATCCGGGTCATAGTCAGTTGGGGTCAATCTTTCACAGGGGAAGACCTCTGATGGTTTAGTCATTCTATACCTTTCACCATCCCATTTCAGGACATATCCCCATTTGAGGGGCAGAATGTATTTGGGTTCTGTCCGGTTGCTGTTGTAGCATGTCACGTTGTAGACTGGTAACGTGTCAATCGGCAGGCAAGGAAGGAAATGTATGGTAACGTATTGCCAGTTGTTGATGAAATTAAGGTAAATCTGGGTCCCGTGCTTCACCTTGTCAACTTCGACAAAAATCCCAGAGTCCTCAATCAGATGTACGTTACGGAGGTCACGGGTCTTCAATTCCAGCTGAGCCGTACCTCCAGTATAGTTGATGACGGTTACGTCAGTATGGCAATACTTTGCATTTGGCACGTAGTCGGCTATCAGCCGTAAGACGAATGAACCTGGCTTGCTGTGTGACATCAGCTGCTGTAGATTATAAATGCATGTTGCCTCATCCGGTGTGTAGTCTGTATTAACCATTTTTGATATCTTTTTCTATAAATAGTTCCTTCATTAAAAAAAGTTAGATTTTTTTCAAAAAAAGTCGATAAAAAATCATTTGTCGGTCGAATTCAGTCCTATCAGGTAAATAGTTAACAAATGGGACTTTTCAATCGAAAACCAAAAGTAGTGGCAAAGCCGGAGGAAAGGTTCATCCCTTTGGATGGTCTTAACTTCGCAGGCTTGCCATTATATTCATCCGAGCAGGCAATGAGGTTGTCTGCCGTATATCGGTCAGTCGAGGCAATTGCCAATTCCCTGGCTGTGATGCCGTTTGTCATTTACAAGGCTGACGGTGACAAGCAAATCAAGGTTAATAATGGGCTTAGCAACTTGCTGAACCTCAGACCTGACAAACGATTCAATAGGGTCGAGTGGGTACGTATTATGGTAACAAGCTTGCTCCTCAAGGGCAATGCCTTTGCATACATTGAAAGGGATGAGCAGCTTAACGTTACTAACCTGATATACCTCGATAGTGATACCGTTAATCCAACGGTTATGCCGGATGGGTCAATCAAGTATCTGGTTACAGGTATGTCAAAGGCTGTTGATGCTGTCAACATGATACATCTGTACCTGCATCTGGGTATCAATTACAAGGGCATATCTGTTATACAATATGCATCAAAGTCTCTGGACCTTGCTTCCCAGGCTGAGGCACATGCTGATAATTTCTTCCGTGGTGGTGCAAACCTTTCCGGTGTAATTAAAGCATCAAGCACCCTCACCAACGACCAGAAAAGGCAAATCCAGGAGTCCTGGAGGAGTGCATTTGGCACCAACAGCAATACCAAGACCAGTGTGGCTGTCCTACCTGCCGGATTGGATTATCAGCCGATATCCGTCACCCCTGAGGATGCTGAGTTGCTATCGACCCGTAAGTACAATGTGGTTGAGATTGCCAGATTTTTTGGGGTTCCTCCGTACAAACTATACATGTACGATGGGGCAAGCTACTCATCAATGGAGTGGGCTCAGATTATGTTCCTATCAGATACCGTCCAGCCACTTGTCGAGCTTATCAAGGCTGAACTAAATCTCAAGCTGTTTAAACCTTCACAAGTTGGCAAACTAACCGTTGACATGGATGATACGGTCCTCCTGAGCACAAATAAGGAAACCGAGGCTAACTACTATAAGACTTTGCTGGTTAACGGTATCATTAGTATCAATGAGGCACGTTACAAGCTTGGCTATGAGCCAATTGGTGAGGAAATCGGTGAGAAGCATTACATGCAGTTGTCAATGAGTTCCGTTGATGCAATTGCCAATGGATTGAACGTAAAGAAGGCTGATACCGACAATGATGCCAAGTATCTCCAGAACAATAACAATAAAGAGGACAATAAGGAATAACGATGGTCTGCAATCTTAATGGTGGTAGAATTTACAAGGGGTCGATTGCTGAGATAACCGTACCCATGTTCCCTCGGTGCTATACCGGCTCAACTAATGAGTTGGTGGTTAATTTCTACACAACGACTTCCAGCACCTCAATCGAGTACAGTGTGTCAGCCGGTACGATTGTGCTGGATGAGTATAACAATGGCACAGTGGTTTTCCAGGTCCCTCAATTGGGTGTCTTGGAGGATGGTCTATTGCGGTACACTACGACCTGTGGTGAGGATTATCTCAAGGAATGGGAGTCCAGGTGGTTTGTTGTCACCCCTAGTGACTATACCCCAATCGAGTACCTTACCAACGAAAATGTTGAGGAGTACGTTGCATCAGCAATGACCGGGTACCTGACCATTACGGCTGCAAACCAGACCTATGCCCTCAAGACTGACATCCCATCGGTAACGGCATATACGACAACTGGTGATGTAATTTCAATCGTCACAGGTGCCACCTCAGCATTCACGACAAGTGCTGACGTGCAGAGCATTGTGACGGCATCAACCACAGGATATACGACCACCGGTGAAGTCGAGAGCATGATAACATCAGCAACATCCGGATTTGTCACCAGTGCCCAGGTTGAAACAGAATTGACAGACTATGCAAAACTATCAGATATTCCTAGCTTGGATGGCTATGCCACAGAACTATACGTGGATAATACAATCACTGCCTCTACTGAAGGTATGGTTACGTCCTCAACAATTACAACTATATGGGTTGGCTCTGAGGCTGAGTATGACCAGATTGCTGTCAAAGATAACCACACACTCTACATCATCAAATGATTAACGTAGGCTCAGGAAATATATCAGACATCAAGGTCGGCAGTGAGGGTGCCATCAAAGCCTATCAGGGCAACGAGTTGGTATGGACTGCCGAGGAGCCTGTATACACTGCCCTGACGTGTGTCTATTATGTCGATGCACCAGGTGTTACGACAATCGGCAACGGCATTACATCTGCCACTCAGACCATGATTGTTGATGGTGTTGAGGTTCCGGCTGCAACCACCTATGATTTTGCGACCGCAGGTAAGCATGTTGTGGAATGGGGAATTGTGGATACGTTGCCATTCTACTCGTATTCCGGGGTTACAGCATTGACAACAGTACACTTCCCAGCAAGCACGTTAAGCATGCGACAGGCAGCATTCTATGGTTGCACGAATTTAACAACTGCTGACCTAAGTGGCACACAGCTATGGGACATGGGTGCTGCAACATGGTATGGCTGTTCATCCCTCAAGGAAATCAAACCTGGTCCACTTGGAGGAGGTAGGATATTTGCCGACACATGGAATGGGTGTACCAACGTAACTGCATTGACGATACCAACAAGCATATACCAGATACTGGACAGAGCTTTCTATGAGGTCGGTAAGGATGGTCCCGGATTACCAAGGCTGGTTATCCCAGGAAATGTGACACAAATAGGCATATATGCTTTTGCTGGCATCAAAGTACAGAGGCAGAATTACTACAACATCGTATTGGAGGAAGGTGTGCAGACAATAGGCAATAGTGCATTTATGGATGCCCATCCGCAGCTGGGAGGAGTGAGCATACCGTCAACTGTCACATCAATTGGTGATTATGCATTCTTTAATGCCGATTTGGAAGTTGCCAGATTTGGTAGTGCGATACCACCTTCAATCGGTGAATATGCCTTTGCGAATGAGGCTGGGTCATTTAGCATCGAGGTCCCTTCAGGGTCGGCTGCTGACTATGAGCCGTTATTCCCTGGTGTTGAAATTGTCGAGTACTAAATACATCAGTGCTGCCGTGATTACCGACTAATGCTACCTTATCTAACGGGACTGATGAGGGCTATGGGATGAAACATAGCCCTATTTTTTATATTTCCAGATGTAGCCACCAGCAGTTTTGCGTTTGCCATTGCATACTTCACATATATGACGGTTGTTAATACTGGTTTTTCTTGAAGCCTCACCAATTGATACGTAAATATCTATTAGCACATTGTCCTTAGTGTATTGTTCTATAGGAGCTATTGCAAGACGTTCTTTTAATGTGCCATAATTAGCATTATAGTTCCTGTCACACCATTCGAGGTTGGCTGCATTGTTTGATGTCTTCACCTCATCAATATGATTCACTTCAGGTAAATTATAAGGGTTAGGTACCCAAGTTTCAGCAACTAGTCTGTGTAATAATGGGTTGCTTCTTTTACCGTTCTTTCTAAGATTCATTTGTATGTAGCCACCAGTTGTTGTGTGATTGGCTAAGTATTTCCCACTTTGTTTATTCCTTACCATCCCACCAATATTAGAAACTTGATAATGCCCTTCGTAGCCAGGAATGTCTTTCCAAAGCACTATTCCTTTTTCCTCGCAATACCAGTTTACCAGGTCATCGATTGTAATTTCATCTGTAGGCATAGTTGTCCGTTTTGTACCAAGATACAAGCAAAATAATCAAAAACAAAGTGTCGGCTTAAATTGCCACCTTATAGGTAATAATAATCAGATTAAAAACATATAGAAATGCAAGCAATCGTATCTGGGGAAACCCCTTTTAAATGCAATAAATCGACATTTGCCGTTGGTCCAACAAGTAATGGCTATACGTTAAACTATGCAGTATCTAAGGACGGTCCTTTTACCGCATACTCCGATGCTACACCAGCAAATGAATGCCTGGTTGTCAATGGTGTCACTCCGTACATGTGGTTCAAACTCGCAGGTAATACCGATGAGGAAGTTGAGGTAATCCTTTAATAACAGTCTAATCTGATATAAGTATGATAATTAATAATATAGGAATAAACTTTGCCGGTGGTGGTGGAGGAAGTACCGGTGGGTCATGCACCCTTACCAGTGCAACCTTTACAGCCAACTCTGCATATACACCAACCGATGCTGATGGTTGGAGTGCCGTTACCGTATCCGTTGACATGTCAGCTCCGTACAGCTCCGGATTTACCGAGGGATACAACTCTGGTGAAACTGCCGGTATAGCCGAGCAGAAGGCATTGCTCAGCTCAACAACCATCACGGAAAATGGTTCATTCAGTGCTGAAAATGGATACAGTGCTGTGACCGTTAATGTGACAGCAGGTGAGGATAAGCTATCGTTGCTGTTCCGTAATGGTTTGACTGCTGTAACGGCTCAGGACCTAAGTGGTGTTACCTCAATCAGGGATTACCAATTCTACGGTCTGAGCAATCTTAAATCTGTTGAGTTACCTAATTCCGTGACAACAGTATTTCGGTCAGCTTTCGAAAAGAGTGGAATTGAAACGATTAACTTGTCGAATGTATCATCCTATGGTCCTAATACATTTTCAGAGTGCTATTCTTTGACTGGTGTTACCGGACTTGAAAATTACACTGGTGATAGTGTTAGCAATATGTTTAGTGGTTGTACTGCATTGACTGGTAATTTGAGTTTAGGTATGAAACCAGCTAGCTCTAGCAACTTCCAGAGGATGTTCTATAATTGCAAAAACCTCAAGTCGGTCACATGGCTACAGAATCAGGTAATATCAAATTACAATTCCGGATACAGTGGCATTTACAATGGATGCACAAGTATGGAGTATATTGACTATTTACATAACTGGATGGTACCTGAGCTGAAATACGTCAACCCTTTCAGTTCTTTTACTGCAAACTACGAAATCAGAGTACCACAGGCAATTTATGACGCATGGACGGCAGCAACAAACTGGTCAAATTCTGCAATTGTTGACCACATTGTGGGTTATCCAGGTGCATATGAGGTGAAGACCCTGCAATACACAACTAGTGATGGTAACGATATTACTCCTAATATACCATACAGCAGTGCAACTGCTTGGAGTGGTACGTATCTATCCAATGAGTTTGATGCAACTACAGGTGGTACTGTAAACATATACGGTCCTGTAAATGTCGCAGCTGGAGCCTACTCAGGTAAAACCACTCTAAAATCTTTCGTAGTTCCAGACGGGGCTACCAAGATAGATTTGGCTACTTTCCGTGATAGTGGATTGGTAAGTATATCACTACCAAACTCAATATCAGTATTATCCGGTGAAGCTTTCACAAACTGCTCATCACTAACAGGTATTACAATTCCTGATGGAATATCATCAGATAATCAAACAGCTTGGAGCTCAAACATATTTAGTGGCTGCACGAGTCTTGAACAAATCGTGTTTGGTGAAGGGATTACATCTATAGAGGCTAGTCAGAGTTGGCTTCGTACCCTCTTATTGGTAAGTCCGGCATTAACTGCTGTTACTTTTGGTAGCCGTTTGGGTAGGATTAACCTGACATTCAATTCCAATGCAAGTGTGTCTGATATTACGTTTAAATCTAGCACCCATCCACTCAGGATATCATACAGTGTTAATGGTGTTGCGTCGGAAGGTACCATACATGTACCCGTCAATGCATCATCTGAGTACGAGGGTTGGATTGCAAATGACGATGGGCTATTGTCAGCATTTAGTGGTTGGACCATCGTTGGTGATGTAGTATAATCTACTTTGATGGGTGCAATTCCCATCCCCTTTTTCTTGGACACCCTGTTCTGGGTGCCCTTTTTTGTCCTATTATTAAAAATGCATTAATATGGAAAAGGAAATAAGAAGCATAAATATTGAGCTACGAGCCAATCCTGAGTCCAGGGTTATTGAGGGTGTAGCCATACCATTCAACGTTGCCTCACCAAACCGTGAGGGATTCCGTGAAACGGTAGCCCCTGAAGCCGTTGAAGGTGTTATCGAAGCATCTGATATCCTGATGCTGTACAATCATGATAACGACAAGGGATTCCTTGCCCGTAGCAATAAGGGTAAAGGTTCCTTGGTGATTGATGTCCAGCCAGATGGTGTTCACTTTGCTTTTGAGGCTAAGCACGATGACCTATCCAACTATGTCTATGACAGACTGCTTGCAGGTGAGCTTGATGAGACCTCATGGGCATTCACCGTCAAGGAGGATAGATGGGTTAAGGCTGAAGATGGTGTCTACGACCGTACCATCACCAAATTCGATAAGTTATACGATTTCTCCATCGTCAACAACTCATACTATGGTATCAGCAATGCCGTAGGTTGTAAGAGGTATGCTGAAATCCTTGAGGAGGAAAAGGCTGAGAATGAACGCAAGCTTGCCGAGCTCAAAGCCGAGGAGGAACGCAAAGCTGCCGAGGAAGCAGAGCAGCAAGCTGCAAAACTTGCGGAATATTACACACAACTCAAGGATGAGTATAAGGATGTGCTTGAATAAGCCGACAAAGGACTCCCTATTACAGTAATAACAATCAAATAATAATAAAGTTATGACTCAACTTGAAATTCGTGAAGCCCTCGCAGACTACAAGACCGAGCTTAATGCCATTATCACCAATGGTGAGGCAGAAGCCAGGGAGCTAACCGAGGACGAAACAAACAAACTTGCCGAACTCCGCACCAAGATTGATGAGGCAACTGCTGAAATCGAAAGGCTTGAGGAGGAAAACAGGAAAATCAACAATACAAACAATAAAATAGAAAAAAAGAGTAACAACATGAAATTAGTTGACCTTATCAATGCCGTTGTTAACGGCAATGCCACTGACGAGCAGAGGCAGTATATCGATGGTAACAAGATTACCTTCCGTAGCCAGCCTGATGCTATCCAGGCTAAAGTTGCGACTGCCGGTCAGGAAAATGTCCCTGAGGACAAGACTTCCCTCCAGGTTGCTATCCGCAACGCATCCATCCTCAACAAGCTTGGTGTGACTTGGATTGGCAATGCAGTCGGTGATGTATCCATCCCTAAGTATGCTGGTTCTACGACCGCATGGGCATCTGAGGTGTCTGCTGCTACCAACGGTGCTGGTGAATTCTCAGAGGTTGTCCTCAGCCCTAAGAGACTTACCTGCTATGTTGACATCAGCAAAATGTTCCTTGCACAAGATGCAAACGATGCTGAAGCCCTCATTATCAGAGACTTAGCTGATGCAGTTTCAATGAAACTCGACCAGACCGTCTTCGGTACTGCTGCTTCCAGCACCACTCAGCCTGGTGGTCTGCTCTACTCAGCTGAGACCCACGTCATCACTGCTTCCACCGACCTTTCAGCCGTTACCTACGAGGACATCCTTGCCCACGAGGAAGCTGTTGAGTTGAAGAACGGTACCGATTTCACCTTCGTTGTGAACCCTAAAGTTAAGTATCACCTTAAGGCTCAGCCTGTTGCAGCTGGTATTTCTCCGATGGTTTACTCCGGAAATGAAATCGATGGTTATCCGATGATTTCCAGCAACTCTGTTGCCGAGAATGGTCTTGTTTGCCTTGACCCTCGTGACCTCGTTGTCGCAGTCTGGGGAGGTAATACCGAAATCCTCGTTGACCCTTACACCCGTGCTGCTTATGGTGAAATCCGTCTCGTAGTTAACTACTACACCGATGCCAAGCTCCGTGGTGACCGTATCTCTGCTCAGGTTTATGCCTAATAATTAGATTATCAGTTACTTGTTAAAATGTACATACCACTTGAATTAGCAAAGAAACATCTTAACATCGAATCGGACTTTACGGATGACGATGAGTACATCTTGGGTCTGATAGATGTTGCTATCCAAGCTGTTAGAGTGCATTGCAACGAGGACCTTGACGTATTAGCCGAAAACAATGGGGGCTGTCTTCCAGCCCCCTTGTATCAGGCAGCTCTCCTGATGGTGGGTAACCTCTATCAACGTAGGGAGCCACTTGGTACCGGTGCAGAATTACCACTCAGTTATGAGTATCTAATAAACCTGTATAAAAACTACAACCGATGATAAACTCAGGTGATTTAAGGGAGGTATTGACCATCTACGAGGTGAGGGAGGAGCAGAGTGCATCTGGCTTCAAGCACACCGTTGAGGTGGAAAGGTGCAAGGTACGTGCATACAGGCTTCGCAACAAGGAGAACTATGTTGTTGATGCCAATGAGCTGTACCACTCAACTGAGCTTACCTTCCAGATACGTTACCGTAAGGATATCACCGAGACCGATATAGTTGAGTACAGTGGGGATAGATACAGAATAACGAGCTTGTCACCCTACCTACATGACAACCAAATAACAATAATACTTAGCAAGATTAACGAGTAATGCAACCCAATCCTTGTTACAATACAATCCTGTCACCCTATCAGAAATGGTATGTAGGCAATGATGCCAGAGCCATTATGCTTGCTGATGACAGCATCGTTGGGCAGGTCGGAAACAACATATATCCGTTGGTTGCTGCCGAAAATACGGTTGGTGATTTTATCGTATACAGCCGTGAACGTTATGGCAAGTCCAGTGTTAAGATGGGTGTCTATGAGGATGAGTGCAGACTTGTGGTAGTTGCAATATCGGACAATTACGACCAGGCTATCGGACTGGCAAGTAAGATTGATAATGCACTCTCAGGGCAACACATAGTACACGATGGTATCAAACTGTCCTTTATCCTTGAAGACTCAACGGAATCCTATGAGGATGGCAAGTACATCGAGACATTGATGTTCCAAGTTAAATAATAAGTAAATAACAATATACAACAATGAAATACAACGCAAATAAAGACCTTGTAATGGGTGACGAGCTGTACCTCTACATCTTTACACCTAATTCCGCAATCACTTCTTCAAGCTCATTTACGAGTGCTAACACTGAGGTCCTTGCCTTTGCAACCTCATGCTCACTCCAGATTGATGGTGAGACCGTTGATACGTCCAATAAGATGTCCTGTGTGTGGTCAAGTGTATTGCTCGGTAAGAACAGCTATACCGTTTCTGCTGATGCCCTCTACACTGATGCTGAGGGTGCCTACAGCTTCGATTCCCTCCTTGAGGATATGGTATCCCGTGAGGCTATCGGTTGGGCTATTGCACAGCCTACCTCTGCTGCAACCTGTGCTGACAATGAGTTCTTCATCGACAACACAAAGGTGGTTGCTTGGGGTGAGGGTTATGTGACCAGCCTGTCATTGTCGGCTGGGAACAATGAGGCCAGTTCATGCTCAATCACCATAAACGGAAGTGGTGAGATAAGGGTAGATTAAGCCTAGTAACCAATAGGTTAGGAATTATGGGAGTCATTCAATGGCTCCCTTTTCCATTTATAGCCACCAGCAATAGAAGCTTTACCTAGAACGCACCTTGAAATTCGTCCTGAATGTATTCCGGTTTCTTTCTCAGCAGTTTCAATACAATCATACTTGGCAATCACCTCACCATCCTTGGTCAGCTGAAATACTGCACCTTTCCTGTGTTTTTCACCCATCCTCTTTATGCCGGTGCCATAGGCTTTATTATAGTGACCGTCACACCACTCCAGGTTTGCTGCATTGTTATTTACCTTGGATTCATCAATGTGGTTAACCTCAGAATAGTTACCTTGATTTGGTACGAATGCCATTGCAACAAGCCGATGAATTAGGAACATACTGCACTTCTTGTCTTTATAGAGGTGTACCTGTACATAGCCGTGATTATTCAATTTCGTGCTTGTTATACCACCCTTTTTGAAAAGGTTTGTAACACCTCCCCAACGAGTACCTTTACTTACATACCTATCAAGACTTCTTACCCTACCAGTATTAGATACCTGGTATGCACCCTCAAATCCTGTCACATCCTTCCACAACTCAATTCCCTGTTCCTCGCAGTACCAGTTAACGAGGTCGTCAATAGTTATTTCATCAGTCATATCGGATTAGTTTTCGTCAATAGTATAGTCTTTTTCAATTAAAACCAAATGTCGGGCTGCATCCCACCTATAATGTTAACTGATTGATTATGGATATTAAGATTGAGTTAACAATACGTGGCATGTGCTTATATGAGCAGCTTACCGGCAAGTCCTTCTTTGCCCCTGTTGGCAGTGAGGAGGATGCCCTTAAGCAGCTGTATGCAATATTTGTCACCAGCAATGATATGACCATAACGTTCCCTGTCTTTGCTTCAATGATGGGCAACAGGAAGTTTGCAAAGGCTGTTACGGATGGATACATGCAGGTATCAAAGTACCTGGAACAATTCAACATAAATAAAAAGTTTGCCGACTACGCAAAGAATGCCCCAGGCAGCAAGGATAATAAGGCTACCGAGGAAATGACGGTTACCAAGCTTGCCAGTGCCTTGATTGTGCAACATCATATCGATGCTGATTATGTGATGAGCAAGATGAGCCTCTGGGAGATTATACCATACTTGGAGGTTGCTGATGCCATGAAGAAGGAAGAATTGACTGAGGAAAGGCTTTGGACCTATCTGTCAATCCTTCCACACGTTGATGGAAAGAAGCTGTCAGGTCCCGATAAGCTATTGAAATTCACCTGGGAAACTGATTCAGCACAAAAGGACCTTGATGCCAAGTCTGGTAAGATTAAGTCATTCTTCGAGCATCAGAAGCAGGCAAAAAAACAAAAGGAGGAGCAACAAAATGGCAACGGGTGATTTGACATGCACGATGGACCCTGAGGACCTCAGGAGGATTAATGAAAGGCTAAACCAGCTTGGTGATGTTGTCAAGACCGGCATTGTCCAAAAGGGACTCCGTGATGGTGCAAACATCATCCTACAGGAGGTTAAGTCATCGATATCAAGACATGGATTTATCAAGACCGGCAAACTGCTCAGGTCAGCAACCATCAAGTCCCGGAAGAAGGATGGCAAAATCTATATCGGTTATAAACGTGACGATGGTAATGCTGCCCATATCCTCGATAAAGGAACCGTTATCAGACACACAAGGAGTGGGGCAAATAGAGGTAGGATTGTGGCTTCCAACTACCATAGCCAAGCAGTTAACGCAAAGAAGGACCAAGCCTTGGATGCTGTTTATAGGAGCATTCAGGAGAGTTTGGATAGAATATGGAATCGTTAGGAGGCAAAAGCCCATATACGACCATAGGCACTCTTTGTTTTCCCGTGTAAACACTGACTAATACCAGATGTGCCACTTAGGTTCAAAGCTCTTGCTGCATTAGCACTTGAATCATAGTGCTCGACTGCACCTGTACTAATAACAGTTGCAATTACGGCTTTTGCAAATGGATTGTCACCACCAACCTGTTTACCTTTATGAGCCAGTGACATTTTCTTGAGTGATTCCTCTGAGTGGTGTTTACCTTTCATTTGACTTGGTTTACCTTTCCAGAACTCACTCATTTTCTTTTTTGCTTCTTCAGTATGATGTTTTCCACACATTGGACCAGGCTTTCCTTCCATACGTTTACGACATTTTTCACGAAACGCATCATCCATTTTCTTCCCTTTATTCCATGATTTCCTATCAATGGAGTGAATACGCATGTGCTCATTGACCGATACGATAATCAGGTTTTCTGCTCGATTATCCTGCTTATCAAAATTGATGTGATGTACATGATATCCTTCGTGCCATTCACCACAAATCTCAGGGAAAGCTTTGGCTACAATCCGGTGTACTGGTACGACTGGACTGGTGCCTTTGAAGCATGGTCTGTCCTCGTGGTTTATGTATGTTTCCTCTTTTGCATTGCCAAGGTTACTCACAGTGTAACCATCGGCTGTCCTCCAAATTTCTGTCATTTGCTCAATAGTACATTCTTTTTTAACAAAAGCAAAATGTCGGGCTAACATCAACCTATCATGGTAAATAACAGACTAGATTAAAATTATTATATGGCAAAAGGTCAAGGGTTAACTCTCAAAGCCCTACTTCGATTAGAAACAGCCGAATTTAAGGCTGGAATAAATAAGGTAAAGAAACAACTTAACGGTTTAGCAAACACGTTTAAGTCAGCTTTTGCTTTGGGTAGTGTCGCAGCATTCGGCAAGCAAGTCATACAGGTCAGTGCTGACTTCGAAGATGCAATGGCACGTGTCAAGGCAATCACCAATGCATCCCAGAAGGATTTTGAGAACATGCGTAAGGAGGCTGCAAAGATGGGTAAAACAACCCGTTACACGGCATCCCAAGCAGCAGGGGCACTTGAAAACCTTACACGTAACGGTATGACCGCATCACAGGCTACCAAGGCTCTGTCTGGTGTTATGCAGCTTGCACAGGCAAATGCAATCGACCTTGCAAGGTCTGCCGACATCGTTACCAATGTGCTTAACATGTTCGGACTGTCAGTTGCTGAGGTCGGCAGGGTCAACGATGTCCTGTCATCAACTGCTGCAAATGCTGCAACGGACATTGATAATCTATATGAGGCATTGGTTAATGCTTCACCTGCTGCAAAGACCCTTGGATTTACTGTCGAGGAAACCAGTGCTGCAATAGGTGCTCTGGCTCAGAGGGGTGTTAAGGGCTCTGATGCAGGTACACAGCTCCGTATGGCTCTCACCAAGATGGCTGACCCGAAAATCATTGCAAAGATGCAGGCAATGGGTGTTGCTATCGATGAGCAATCAATGAAGTCTGAGGGTTTGCTTGGAACTATCAACAGGCTCCGCAAGGCTGAACTGTCATTGACTGACCTTGTTGGGATATTCTCGCAGAGGGGTGCTGTCGGAATGCAGCAGCTCATCAATTCATACGAAGATTTCAACCGTTTGCTTGAGGTAACCAAGAATAGTGCTGGAACGACCGCACGAATGTTCGAGGAGGGTGTGGGTTCAACCCGTAAGGAAATCGACAACCTCAAGTCGATGTATGAGGGCTTGCTGATATCCATTGGAGATAAGACCAGTGGTGTGGTTAACACTTCCGTAAAAGGACTCCAGAACCTCGTTAACAACTTCAATTCGGTCACGGGCACATTGCTTAACATTGCCAGTGTTGTTGTGCCGTTACTGCTCCGAAAGATTATGGTGCTTGGTCGCACAGCAGGTACAACCCTTGGTGCCATCAAGTTGGGACTTTCCGGTATCAAGGCTGCAATGGGTGGATGGGTTACCATAATTGCCACAGTGGTTACCTGGATTGGTACGGCATTGTACGGTGCTTGGGCTAAGGTTAATCAGCCTCTGAAGGATGCCAATAAAAACATGAGGGAGGTTGAGGCTAGTACAGAAACAATGAGGAAAAATGCGAATAGCCTCATAAGCCAACTTGGACCTGATACAGATAAGACCACACTAGCAGGAATCGTTAAGAAACTCACTGAAATGTTTCCTGATTTTGCTGATGAAATCAATAATGCAGCACGAATTGCAGCCCAGACTGGTAATTGGGAGAAGCTCAAGGGTGTCTTGTCCGATATTGTGGAACTACAGGCTCTTTCTGCAACAAGGGATGCAAAGCAGCAATTACACGATGCTCAGGTCAAATGGCTTGGCAATACACTGTATACTCAGGGAAAACGTCCAGGCTGGAATACATACACCCCAGGTTTAGTCGGTCCAGGTGCTAACAAGTCCGTTAGACAGTCAAGTGAAATATATGATAGCCTTTACAAACAGCTCGGCAAAGATGGTAAAGAACTAATCAAAAAAATCTTTGATACAATAGCAGACATTATGACCGATGTTGGTGATGATGTAACCAAGGGTGGAAAAATAAAGAAGTTGTTGGATGACTACGGTGTTAAAATTAGTCAGGAGGAAGCTGAGGCTTATGTTGCAAACACCAGAGATATTGTTGGTTTAAGACCATCAACACGTGATAATGTTGCTAAGGCTTTACAAAGTGGGAAGGAGGTACACTCGGCTGATTCAACACTTGCAGTAAAAACAATCGACCATGCAATCGATGCTTTCGAAAGCCTGAGGGATGAACTTAAAGATAGGCTTGATAAGAAAGATGCGGATGCTGCAAACCAGATGTCAAATCAGGCTGATAAGTTAAAACAGGTTTTACTTGATAACTACAAGTATGCAACCGATGAACAAAAGAAGTTTGTTGAGACCGTATCTGCTATTTATAAACAAAACAAAAGCAACACCACTGGTGGCTCCGGTGGCTCTGGAGGAGGTGGTGGGTCTACAGCAAAAACAGTAACTGACTTACTGACCGATGAGTTGACAGGCTATACCAAGTCAGCCAAGGAGCTCAAGAACCAGTTGGATGCTGGAGCCTTGTCGCAGAAAGAGTATGAGGATGCCATAGGAGACCTGGTTGATAAGACATTCAAGGCAATTACGGCATTTGATGACTGGAAGGATGTGCTTACCAAACTGCCTGAGGACTTACAGGCTACAGCTACAGCAATCGGTAAAACGTTTGCTGAAAATGTAGCAAAGGGAGTTAAGGCTCAGACGGATAAGGAAATTGAAAAGCTGAAGAAGTATGTTGCAAAACAGGTAACCAAATATGCTCCTAAGGAAGCATATAATCCTAGTGATTACGAAAGAAAAAAAGGACAAACATTCAGCAATGCTCAGAAAAAAGCAATGGAGAAGAGTCTGGATGAGACCGTGGATTATATCGACAGCCTACAGGACATGATTGATGACCTACAGGAGGGTATTGATAATGGTGACTTTGACCTTGTTAAAGATGCTGCTCTAAAACGCATGAAAGACATGCAGACAGAATTAGGCAAGGCAAAAAATGAAGCTGAAGCATTCCAACAAGTGCTCACCTTTGCTGAAGCAGAGGAACAGATTATTGAAATGCAGGAACAGCTTAGTGCTATGACAATAGATGCTGTTGAGGGTGCAGTACGTGGTTTCGGTCAGGTGACGGATGCTTTATACGATATCTTTGAGCTGTTTGATGAAGATGTTAGGGATTCCGAGTTTTATAAAGGTCTTGAGGCTACACTGACCGTAATGGAAAGTTTCTTGACAATCTTTGAGGCTATCTCGGCAGCAATTAAGGCTGTAGGTGCCGTGACTGAAATGACGGCTGCTATTAAGAAAAAGGCAGCAGCCCAGGAAGTGGCAGCAAACATGGCAGTGGCAGCTTCTGAAGGCACCAAGGCAGCAGCAGCAGCCGGAGCAGCAGCAGCCGGAGCAGCATCATCTGTGGCAGGTACACCTATTGTTGGACCGATATTGGCTGTAGCAGCTGTAGGTGCGGTTGTGGCAGCAATTATTGCAGCTATGTCTAAATTTGCTACCGGAGGCATAATTGGAGGGGATAGTCCTACCGGTGATAAGCATTTTGCACGGGTTAATTCCGGAGAAATGATACTCAATAAGGGACAGCAAGCAACCCTATTCAATGCCATACAGTCTGGAAACCTTGGTGGTGGAAACGCACGATTTGTTGTTCGTGGGTGTGATTTGGTTGCAGTCCTCGAAAATGAAAAGAGTAGGAGAAGGGGTTAATCAAGCCCCTTCTTTTATTTCCCATAGGTACCCACGACACACGCATTTTTTTCTCATCCTTTGAAAGAAGTATTTTCTTGAGACACTACAGTAGTCAACGGCATCTTGTACCGAGCTCCATTGATTGATAAACATACCATCAGTAGTGTATTGGCATACTGGTTTGTTGTTCCGTTTTGCTTGCGAAATGTTTTTGCAGTGTTCAGGGGTACGAGTATGTGCCTTGAGTGATTTCGATATTTTGTCTTTGCTTTCGTTGCTGTGCCTGTAGTTATTGCGATATTCAATGTACAGTGGTGTGTTCATATTACCTTTCCAAGACAACCAACGGAGGTTCGATGCTATGTTGTTTGACCTGTTAGCATCAATGTGGTCAACACAAGGTAGGTTATCGGGGTTCTCTTTGAATGCAGTAGCTACAAGACGATGTACAGTACTGTGTTTAGGCTTGCCGTCTTTTACGAGTACAACATACTTATAACCATATCTGTCTGTCTGTTGTGTAAGTAACCTACCACCAATTTTGTGTAGTCCACCTCTACCCATAGTGGTACACACCCTTTCCACACTTTTCACCTTTCCGGTATTACTTACTTGGTACAGCCCTTCGTACCCAGGTATATCCTTCCATAGTTCAATTCCGTAGTATTCACAATACCAGTTCACCAGGTCATCGATTGTAATTTCATCAGTAGGCATAATCGTCAATTTTCGTCAATAATATATTCTTTTTCAACTAAAACCAAATGTCTGGCTGCATCCCACCTATAATGTTAAACCGAAGATTTTTATGAATTACGTTGGTCACTTCAAGGACATACGAAACTGCAACAGCTACTCAGTCTATTTGATTGAGGACACGTCAAGTTCAAACTATACTGAAATACTCTTGGCAGGCAACGAGCCTGTAGTAGTTCGATATGAAACAAATCGTACCCCTTACGACCCTATACGTACAAGTACAGCCACAATCAAACTTGTACATAATGACTATTGTGAAGACCTGATGAAGCCTGTGGCAAGGAGTGTGATTGTCAGGCTTGTCAATAATACCACCAATACAACCGAATGGGTAGGTTATCTTGTTCCTAAGGTGTTTGATGCATCCTATGTTAATGAGTATGAGACATTTGACCTTGAGGCAGCTGACTGCTTATCAAGCCTCCAATACGTCAAATACACAACTGATACCGCATATACCAAGACGATTGTGACCATCAAGTCCATCATCGATAAGGCATGTAATGAGTGTGGTTTATTGTCTGGTTACTACTGGGGTAGGTCAAAGAAGGTCGGTAATAGGGTATTGCTTCCGGACCATCTTAAGATTTCCGAACAGAACTGGTTTTACTCTGACGTGAATGAGTCCTGGGATATGCTCACAATCATCGAGGAGACATGCCGTTACCTTGGATTCACCTGCCTACAGTGGAGGGACAGTCTATACTTTATAGACTACCAGTACATGCATAATAACGACAGGCATTATGTAACACGGTATGCAAAGTCTGGTGGGTATACTGCTGGCTCAAGCTCATATCTCCAGGTCCCAACAACGATTACCAAGGACAGCTACCTTGAAAGCAATGCATCAATCAGCATCGAGCCAATCTACAATAAGGTAACCGTCAAGGCTAATATGTATACGATTGACAACCTCATTCCTGACCTGTTCGGGGATGAGTATCTCCACAACCGTATCGACCCTGATAATTTCTATGCCAATTATGAGTATTCGGCTGAAACACCAACAAAACCTTCTTTCCCATCAAAATTGAGGGCTAATAATCCGGTATACAAGCCTGAGAAGGTTGATAAGAAGGAGGTTGATGATGCCGATTACCGTTACTTCCACAGACTCTATGACCATGATTATTGGGAGAGTGGTTATTACGATATATCCGGCTACACAGCCAGTCCTACGGAACAGGAATTGAAATCGAGTGCAATCACCCGTAACTATATGGGTGGAACCATTCTTGACCTTGGTGTTGTGCGGAATGAATACCTATCGGATTACGGGCAATGGATTGTCCCAAATAAGTTGGACTATACAAGATACCTCTGTTTATGCTGCAAGTATGAGTATACCAACTGCCAGTTTATGAACTTCCCTCCTGTTCCTTACAACCAAGGTCCATACGTATTATTCAAATCCAAGCCAGGGGCAATTGTACCTTGTATGGTGTCAAACAATGCTTACCTGGTCATAGATTACGATATACTTTGGACTAGATATATCAATCGTCCATACATCAATCCTGATTGGATTGCGGATGAGTGCGGTGTTGCAGCACTTGCAGCCGGAACGTCACATAGGGGTATCGGAAACCTTAATTTCCGACTCAAGGTTGGAGACAAGTACTGGAATGGCAATAGCTGGCAGACAGCCGAAACATCATTCCGTGTGGTGGTGGAAAGGACATCTGAGCAGTTTGACATTTGGAATACACAATTGTCGGTGCTTAACAACGTGTCATGGGATTTGTTTGTCAATGCTGAAGGGTATAAGATACCGTTATCCGCAGTCACTCTGACAGATGACATTGAGTTCGAAATCCTACGTCCAACATACCAATTTATGTACAATGTGGGTAACCCTTCATTTAGGTCATGGTATGATTACAATGCCTATTGCTGGGTTAGCAACTTGTCCATCAAGGTTGTGGAGGCTGGACATGAAGGGGATGAGGAGAATGATATTGTCTACGATAACATCCTCAATGCCGATGCTATAAATGAGCTTGGTGAAATCACGGTTAAGCTTACCACATTATCCGATATGTCAAAGGCATCCTACTCAACGGTCATATACAATACAGGTTCGGCTGATGTGCCACTCACAGCAATAACAGAGGCAAGCCTGAGCAATATTGCACAGAAGCCAGAGGAGAACATCATTGAGAAGTACGTGAGCCAGTACAGCACCTCAACCAAAAAGATAACAGCAAGCCTGGGTCTTGACATAACCCCATTCAGTAAAATCAAGGCTATCGATGTATATGAGCCGACCCAGGGGTATGTAGAAATTGGAACTGAAATAGATTATGGGATGGGCACCCAAACAATAACAATGGTCGAGAAGAAATAAGTATGAATTTCAAAGCAACAACGATAGTACCTGGTGGTAGGTACAAATACGGGGAGTATCTAGCTTCCGGCAACTTGACATCAAAGGTCACCTCAACAATATATGGAGGCAATAATACAACATCTGACATCGGTAGTGGTTCTTCTGGTGGAGGAGATACCAATACCGGTGGTGATACCGGAACTGACTCTGAGGTTAACAACTGGAAACTATATTTGTCAAAAACAACATCACCATTCGATGGTGCAGCCGTAGCACAAGTAGCACAAACCGATGCTACATCTTTGGTTGGTCTATTGGGTTCACAGCTCATGGAAACCTATGTTGGTGATATTACAGGTACCCATACATACAATACTGCCACAAGTGAGTATAATCCGGCATTACCGGCAAACTATGGCATTACTGGCATACCGGAAACTGGAATGGTTATAGTGGTTACCAATAATGGTGATACAGGTACCACCATATCAATAACAGTTGACAATACGATACCGGCAACCGCATATACCGGTACACTTCAAATCCCTTGTGCCGTGTCGGTTTATGAAATGCAGGACCTTGAGGATAGTATCATGGATTGGGAGAAAGCCTATCAAAATGGCAAGGCAGTCCAACTGGTATTGGAATACACCTGGTCCATATCCCAGAACAACGGTGGAAGTACAGCAGATGCATACAGACTCGACCTTACCAACGAGAATGCAAGTATCAACTGTGACATCAGTGGTAACATCCTAACGGGTGCCACCAGACCTACTTGTACTGCCAAGATGTGGTACGGAGACGAAGCCGTTACCGGTGTCACGTATGCATTGTCGTATCCGTCATCACAACACGTTAGTGGTGTCTCAATCAATTCTACGACCGGTGTAATCACCTTCAATGCAGGTAGTGCTACAACCCCATTCTCATTTGACGGCACCCCTCTTGAGATAACCGTACTGGCAACCAAGGAGAGTACGACCTGGAGGAAGGTCATGACCATTTCAAAGGCTTATCCTGGTGCTGATGGAACACCTGCAACAAGTTATTGGCTTAACCTGTCAGCTGATGAGGTCAAGGTCAGCAGTGCAGGAACGTATAGCCCAACGTCGATTACGGCAACGGCAATGATGCAGGTTGGTCAGGATGACCCTACGGCAGCAACCGGATGTACCATATACTATGGCATAGATGTACCGACACCTGGCACTACATATACGGCACCAGTTCCTACGACATCAGCAACGAGCAATCTATGCTTTTCCTTAAAAAAAGGAAACACCATCGTTGATGGTATCGAGACCGTACCTGTGATGTTTGATGGTCAGAATGGTCAGCCGGGTGCAAGAGGTGAGTCCGTGTATAGATTAGCCATTACCAACGAGAATGCAAGTATCAACTGTGACAGCTCAGGCAATATACTTGCAGGGGCTGTTAGACCTACGTGTACTGCAAAGCTTTGGTATGGGTCTGAGCCGGTAAGCAATGCAACATTTGGTATATGGTCAGCCAACTGCTCATATACAGGTGTTACAATCAACTCAAGTACCGGTGTCATTACATTCAACTCTGGAACATCGTATAGCCCGTTTAATTTCAATACAGGTTATTCCAGCTTCGAATTAACCGTCACTGCAAAGACAGCCAACGTGCTTAGGGGTACGGCAGTAATGACCGTATCCAGGTCTGTTGCTGGTCAGGATGGTAGTGCAGGTAGAGGTATCACGGGTGTTACCGAGTATTATGCAATTAATGACAACAGTGCCCAAACACCTACAATCTGGTCAACCACGTTGGTCAATCCGACCAGTTCAAACCCGTACTTGTGGAATTACGAGGAGATTGGTTATACAAGTGGTCAACCTACCACTACCACACCGGTTGTCATTGCAACCTATACGGTAAATGGCAGGGGTATCAGCTCTATTACCGAGTACTATGCGATTAACAACGATACGACATCAGCACCAACATCATGGAGTACCAGCATGGTAGTTCCTACAACGGCATCACCATACCTGTGGAATTACGAGCTTATTACCTATACCGAAGGCTCAACAGCTCGTACAAATCCTGTCATTATAGGTATACGTGGTACAAATGGTGATAATGGTCGTAGTATCACCGGTGTTACAGAATACTATGCTATCAACAACGATACGGGTACAACACCTACGTCCTGGAGTACAAGCATAACCAACCCGACCAGTTCAAACCCGTACTTGTGGAACTATGAGGAAATTGGGTTCTCTACCGGTTCACCTACGGCTACCACACCTGTTATCATAGCATACTATACCCAGGATGGTAAGGGTATCAGCTCTATCACAGAGTACTATGCTATCAACAACGATACGGCTACCGTGCCTACATCCTGGAGTACATCAATGCAGGTTCCGACAACAGGAAGCCCGTACCTATGGAATTATGAGTTAATCACTTACACCGATGGTTCCACGGCTCGTACAGATGCTGTGATTATAGGTATATGTGGTCAGAATGGTACCAATGGTAGGGGTATCACATCTGTTACCGAGTACTACCTAGCTAATAACGACAGTGGTAATACACCTTCAACTTCATCGACAGATTGGACCACAACAATCCAGGCTTTGTCGAGTGGGTCACCATACCTATGGAACTTTGAAAAGATAGACTATACATCAGGGTCACCGTCTATCACCACACCTGTCATCATAGCCTACTATACAGAGGATGGTAGGGGTATCAGCTCTATTACCGAGTATTACCTGACAAATAACAATAGTGCCAGCACACCTTCAACGTCATCAACCGCATGGAAAACAACGTTGCAGGTGCCGACAACGGCTAGCCCGTACTTGTGGAATTATGAGCTGGTCACCTATACCGACAACACTTCATCGGCTACCACACCTGTAATCATCGGTGTACACGGTCATAACGGTACCAATGGTAATGATGCTGTGTCCTACTGGATTGTCATGAGTGCTACCGAGTGTAAGGTTACGACTGCCGGTACTGCAACACCTAGTGCGGTTACGGCTACGGCATGGAAACAGGTAGGGGAGAATGCTCCTACGGCAGCAACCGAGGCAAAGATATACTATGGATACAACACGACAACTCCAACGGGTGGTGGGTCAAACTCCGTCACAATTAACAACATCGACACAAGTGCTGATTACATCACCTTCTTGCTAAAGGTTGATAATGTCCAGAGGGATATGCAGACCTTCCTAATCCTTAAAGATGGTGTACAGGGTAGGCAGGGTGCTGCCGTGCGTGGTCCAGTCAACTGGTATACGGCAATGGAGGAAACTGACCGTAGATGGTGCAACGGTGAGCTTACCGACAACACACACCCTGAGGATGGAAGGTGGATTGATATAATCCGCAAGGATAACGTGTACTACTACTGCACCACCAGCTATACCGAGGCTGGTGCTGATTGGTCTGCCGTAACCTCAAACTGGACCAGTGCTGATACTGAGTTCGACTTTATCGCAACCAAGCTTTTGCTTGCTCAGAATGCAGCAATCGACTTCCTGACTGGTAACGAGATATACCTCCATGATACGGCTGGTACAATAACTGCCGGTGCTGCCGGTGGTAGTGGCATCAGTTTCTGGGCTGGTAATGCAACACCTGGTTTGTCTCCTTTCAGGGTTGGTTATGATGGTTCACTTGTGGCAAGCAATGCAAACATTACTGGTGCAATCAGTGCAACGTCAGGTACATTTGCCGGATATATCCAGCTTCCATACGAGTTCATTTCAGACCTGACACCTGATGAAAAACTGAGTGCAAGTACGGTCGGTGTCAAGTATCTGTCCCAGACAATATGGAAAGGCAATTTGGCTGAGGCACCAAGTGGTACTGCCGTAACTACATCCTGGTGTTACTACAATACGACCAACAACAGGTACTATTACTACCAGTCTGGATATGGTTGGGTGTTAATGACTGATTGTTACTCACCTAGGGGTTACATGGCTGACAACCGGGCATATCTGATTGCCGATGGCTATAGTGGTAGTTATGGGATGGGTGACGGTGGCATGCTTGTGCTTCCTGAGCCTAGTGCAGCACTGAATGGATTTACATACCGTATCATTGCCGTACCAAACATTGCGACTAGGGTATCAGGTCTTAATCCGGCAATATCAGTTATGACTGCAAACCAGACAAATAGCTTCATAATATATGCATACTCCAACTACATGGGTTCAGCAAAACGACTATCATTTTATGGTGGTAACATACTACTATCATGCATCAAGGCACACGGTGCCAACAATAGTGTTACCTACCTGTGGGCATTGCTTGAGTGTACCGGTGGTGTTGATACGTATAATGGAACAAGTGAGCTGAATTACGAAATGTCGTACGTCCCTGTGGACTGCACGAGTAAGAACGGGTTTATCAATACCGTAGCCCATATCAGTAAGGATAACCTTGCTACCAAGGATAAGGATACAATTTACTTCAACAGCTAATGGCAATATATCTTGGACAGACTCAACTGACTGGTGTTACCAATGTTACTCTGGGTAGTACGGCACAGACCGTCTACCTGGGGTCAACACTCATATACCCTCAGAATGTCACCTACACGTTAAGTGCAGCATCGGTGTCGTATAGCAGTGGAAGTCAGATTAATGCAGGTGGCACCAACTATGCAACCATTACGGCTAACGTATACACCTATGTCAACGGTACATACGTTAGCTCGGCTGCAAACCAGACTCTATCGGTACATAAGGTGAGTGGGTCTGGTTTCACCACAAGTGCAGGCACATACATCCTTGCTGATAACAGGTCAAATGTAACAGGTTCTACAAGGTCGGCAACATATTATGCAACGTATGACAACATTACGGCTGGCACATTTACCGTCACACAGCTCTATAACTACACTACAACATCCTCTACCTTGACAGCAATATCTGTGGTTGATGATGAGTGTGAGTCGGTTAGTACAATTAACATGTCTCATAGTGGAGGTTATGTTGATAATGTGTACCTGCAACTTACCTATGATGATACGTTGGTCTATACATCAGGATATGAGGAATATATCGGTACCCATACGGAGCCTTGTGACCCGGAAAATCCGATATCACCGGATACCTATTCCGTACCGAGTGGCACCAACTGGATGTCAGTGGATGCATACGGAAACCTCTATGTAAGTGCCAATACATCAACCACCAATTCAAGGCAGGCAACCGTTACCTGTTATTATTCGGAGCTTGGGGTAACAGCCAACACGACATTCACCCTGTATCAGTATGATGCTTCCGTCAGGTATGAGTATCAGTACATAATTTCTGAAGCTGAAATGCAACCTACCAACGAATTTGAGGCATACGATGATTATGTGGTATACAACGATATCCAACTCAGTGCAATACGCAGGTACGGATATTACTCGGACGGATATTATCATGTAACCCAGACAACATTATGGAACACAGACGACAATGATGTCTATGTCGAGTTGACTGGACCTAATGCCAGCCGTTTCGAACTGTTCGATGTCAATGAGGTATCACAGGGAACCAGTGCTGTCTTCAATTGGGAAAATAGAACGGGACGTGTGCTGATAACACCAACACAGCCAAATATGTCTGATGAGGTGATAACGGCAACGTTGGTAGTTCATTTCTTCGATACATCAAGGGAGCTGGAGGTTATACAACAGATGCGTTAAATTACAATTATCCTATACTACGTATAGGGTAATTTAATTTAAAACTGTCAGGCATTTTGGACCCTTTTCATTAAAGAGATTATTATTATGGAAAACAAAACACAGGTTATACTTATAGTGCTCTGGGCACTGTTAGCATTGGCAAGTTTTGCTGGTGGTATATTCGCAGCCATGCCTTTGGTATGGAGGATAATCAGCTGGGTGTTCGGCATCTATAACTGCCTCATCATATTTGGTATCGGCTACGTTGTTAATAAGGGTCAAAAGGATGAGTGACTATGTGTAACTGCAAACGTAGGGGTAAACAAACAAAGCCGGTAGCACCTCAACCTGAGCCATCTAAACAGGAAGGTCAGGAAAATGAGGGCTGAAAAGGAATTATTGCATTGGTCCCATTTGGATGTTAAGACCAAAATAGCTTACATAACAGCCATAGTTGCATTCCTAGTCGGCTGGGGCTTGACTATTGCCGGGTTCATCATAGGAGCCGGTGTTATTTCCGACTCTGTTCTATGGGTCCTTGGACAGTCACTGATTTATGCAGCATCCGTATTTGGGGTCGGTATGTATGTCGGCTCTGAGGTTATAGGAATGAAACGGTCTATAAGAAGGTTCATGAAACAGGAAAAGGAATACTTTGAGGATGGTTATGCTCCGGATGTTCAAGATATGGAGGGTGAGGAAGATGAGTAAACCTGTCTATTTTACCCTTCAGGAGCTGTTGAGGTCTACGGTAGCCCTTAATAAGAGGGTTGAGAACCTACCGTCATGGGAAGTTATCAGCAACCTCCATGAACTTGCTTTATTCCTTGACGGCATACGTGAAGCATACGGTAAACCGATATATGTAAGCTCGGCTTTCAGGTGCAAGAACTTAAACAGTATGTTGAAAGGTTCATCACCAACGTCCGCCCATCAAATAGGTTTTGCTGTTGATATGTATGTGGGGGGTGGAAAACTTGAAATGGACAAGTTCGGAAGATTCCTTGTTGACTACCTGAAGGATAAGAAATTCGACCAACTATTAATTGAAAAGTCATCGACTGGTAGTTACTGGTACCACTTTGGCTTGTTCAATAACAAACGTGAGCAACGGTGCCAAATTAAGAATCTGTTTGTTTAATCGACAATTTTGCGAGTTGGGATAATAATTACCAGATATGTAATATCTGATAATTTAATCCCAAAACAACCACCTAAACTATAATAATCTCACACTTGGCACCTGCAACATGGTGCCTTTTAAAATGAACTTGGAAGACCTGGTTTTATTTCAACGGTACGGCATAGTTGGGTATTCTAATAGAACGACCCCTGAAAATGTCCCTAAAACGAGCCCGGACAAGCCGAGTGGACCCGGAGTCCAGCCGATGCCGGAAAGCCTCTCTACGGGCAAATATGAAGCAAATACGGGCAAATTATGAACCGACTCTGGACCATACTTTTGATGGTGGCACTCCTGACCGGGTGCGGAACCCTCAAACCTACCCCTTCAACGGACACAAAGGTTGAGGTGGTGGTACGGGACTCATTGGTGGTTCACCGTGACACCGTAGTAATCCAGATACCGGTTGAGAGTTCATCAACATCCAAGGTCCAATACTCACACCTAGAGACTACCGTAGCCTGGTCTGATGCTGCTGTTGACTCCGTAGGATTGTTAACCCATAACCTGGTCAATAAGCCAGTTGAGGTTAAGCATGAGATTGTTTACGTTGACCGAGTGAAGACCGAGTATCGGGATTCAGTCCAGGTCAAAGAGATACCCGTAAGGGTTGAGGTTATCCGTAAGGAAGTTCCTAGATGGTGTTGGTACCTGTTGGTAATTGATATCCTTCTTGTGATTGGATTTGCCGTTAAGGTCTATCTCAAACTTAAACCATAAAACCAACACAGCTGTGCTGTGTGCTGACGAACGAAGTGAGTTGAACAACACACATCATCTGACCTTCCAATCCTCTGGCTCCCTATAGTAATAATCTATCATCAGTTAGTTAATATATTATTATTAAACAGCACACAGCAGCTCATACACTCTCATACAAAGAAGATGGCTCTTTGAGTATCAAAGAGACATCATTTAACTAATACATTAACCCTGCACGAGTGCCCGTGCGTACGCACGTACGTGAAGAACACCGTCCAGATGGCTGAGGTTCTAGCTAATTTGACTACTTTTTTAAGAAAAGTAACCTAGTAAAACTTTTTTTCAATTTTATTAGGAAACCCTTGCTATTACAAAAATTATGCCGTACCTTTGTTGTAGAACGATGCAGCATCCCAATCTAAGATAGAGCATCAAGGATAATTAACGTGGTCCAAGGGTAGTAGCATCTGGGAGGCTTGCGAAACCTGAGGACCCTTTTTATTAACGATAAAATTAAAACTAATATGAGGACAAAGTACAGCACATTGATGTTATCAAGGTACCACCTATCAGCAATGGACCACCTACCGGCAAAGGCATACAAGGCTATCATATCTGGTCTGCTGCATTACTACTATGATGATGAAACTCCTGACTTCAGCAGTTATCAACATCCGGAGCAACTTAAGACCATATTCAACCGCATGGTTGGGTTTATCGAGAATGGTTTAACCGATAAAGCCGTTTAATCATGGAAGGATACTCATCAACAATTACAGACCCGACAAAGACACTCAGCCGTTACGTGATTGAGCCGTTACCAATGGAGACAAAGAGCATACCACTTGGTGCTATGCGGTCAAGGGTCTTAACAACATACAAGGAGTTTCTTAAAGAGGTAGCCTCTAAGGAAAACTGTGAGGATATGAAAAAACGGCTACAGTTTCAAAACTCAGCATTAAGGGCTTTAACCAACCTGTCACAGCAGGATGACGAATATAGGTTGGAATTGATTGAGCATAACCTTGGAACCATAAAGACTCTGGATACGGCTATCAATAAGGTAGAACAGAAACCCGTTGTTATCAATATGCCAGCAGCCGAACAGTCAACACTACCAGAGAACAAATGGGACAGGTATGTGGAATGTACCACCAGACGATGGAAACATATTGTTGACCTGAAACACCGTAAGTCAATAACGGACCCCAATACCCTTGAGGGGTACATGAGGACTATCCAAGGCATAGTAGGTATGGGGTTTCATGAATTCATGGATAAGTACGGTCCGGAGATAATGCGTAAGTTTTTCCCTGTGAAGGCATCTGAGATAGATACAGATGAACAGCTGCTTAAGTATACCGATAAGTGTACCGTTAAAATTGCGGACAAGTATACCCTCATCCAATTGACGGGAACGATTGAGCCAATGATATATGTTGAAGACCGTAGAATTGAAGTCCATTCAGATGATGAAGTTAAGTACGTTGCCAATGAACAAGAGGATGAATACAATGGGGAAAGCCTGTTCAACTTTGTTATCAATGAGGGACTGATGGAAACAGAGGAACAAAGGTATATGGCTCATGTTAATGAGTATGAGGAGTCGGTACGAATCAAGGTTGCAAATGAGGTGATGGAAAGAGTATAGCAACAAGAAACCGGAAGTTAACATGAACCAGAAAACCAAAAGAACACTCAACACCTTTGCCCTCAAGTTTTACGACCTGGCACCGTTGACCTATGAACGGGAAAAGGAGATAGTGTTGAATTACCTAAGGGAGTACATAAAGGATAATAGCTATGACAATCGACAGAGACCATAAGATTATTTATGCTGACCATTGGGAGACACCGATGGTGACCAACTATCTATGCCATGTGGTGCATGGGGAGCCAGGATGGAGTGTTCAGTTTACGAAATCACCTCTGATAGAGGTAAGAGCCGACACTTCAAGTACTTAATGAATAGATAGATTAGAGATATACTTCGATTAGACTAACGTGGTTTACTTTATGTCTATGTGTGTTAGCATGCGGTACCCCCAAGTAATCCGGCTTGGGGGTTTGGTTGAAAACAATTCCACCACCGGGGTGTCACTATATTTTTTCCTTCTGGGTCCCAAAAAGGACCCTTTTTTATTAGAAATCACTTGATAGTTAAAAATAAAATCTATATCTTTGCAGTGAATAATAACGTCAATTGGTGAGTATGAGTATGGTAGGCACTTGGCATATCTCAGCCTACCCAAAAAGTACTTAAACCCCTACCGGACATCCTTCCCTGGTAGGGGTTTGTCTTTAAAAACAGTTAATATGGGCAAGCACGTTGAGTCTAGAACAGAGCATAGGGCTAAGGGTATCAGGACGGTAGTTGGTACCTTTGTCAAGGATAACCCACAGTCTATCTATTGGGACTGTACAATAAGCATTGACGGCACCAAGGACATAGATGCTATGATAGATGCTAGCAACGACATAGATGATTACCTTACCAATTGGATAAGGTACGAACAGGATGACTACAACAAAAAAGGGTATGTCAAACTGGTGACATACCCGGAAGAGTCAAAACACTCAACCTATGTGGCAAAGACTAGGAGACTGCATTTTGAGTTGACCTTACTCCACAATAAACCACAGACCTGGGACAGTGCCGTTGAAATTGCAGACAGGCACCTTGACAAGATAGATGCAGCCATTGAAAGGATAATGACCCGTAATGGTCTAAACCTCCAGGCATTTAAGGGGTACAACACTAAACAATAGAAAATACTTCGAAATCAGTCATACCACCACCTTCCTTCAGATATCCACCTAGTGCAGTAGTCATTGAAATCACAGAGTCTATCTTTTTGAATCCAGACTCCTTAGAAGGTTTGCAGTTACCGTTAACGTCCTGTTTGAGGAACACGTTACCCATTTGCCAAAGGACATTTGCAGACCTATCAATTATTACATTCCCTTCACGTACGAGCCTTTCAAATTCCTTAGTACAAGCATTGTAGTTACCGACCGACTGTGAAAACTCGTTTACGTTGAATCCGGCTTCCGTAAGGTCTATCTGGAGTGCTGTTGCATTCCATTTATCTAGGTATATCGCAGTAATCGGTACAATCCTTGAAATCTCACCAACCTGTGCAACAATAAAATCATAGTCCTGCACATTACCTGGTGTCCTAATCATTGTCCCCTCATCGATAAATTTCTCATATAGCATTCTATTCGGATGCTCATTAATTGTGTCTTCAGGAAGAAATGTCCAAGTCTTGAACACATACTTATCCAAGTCACCCTGTGGAGGTATCATCAGGGAAATTGACGAAAAGTCCGATACCGTTGAAAGGTCACATCCAAGGTAACCGATATAACCTTTATATTGTTCCAGGTCCACAGGCTGCATAAGTCTTGCAACCATTTCCTGTGGTATCCAAGTAACCTTGCTCTGTACCCATCGGTTCATCGTCTTGGTGAGGACACCGGAAACAGCCGTGCTATCAACCTCTGCCTTTTTAACCTCCTCAAGCATAAATTCCTTTGTAACCGTTACACCAAGATTGGGCTGGCACTTGATAAAGTTTTTTGGGTCCTTCCAATCATCCTCAGCATCCAGTTCCCAAATGAATGGGAAAAAGTTATCCATCTGTTTAACGTCAGCCAGCACTTGTATTGCAAGCTCATACATATCATGGCAAGGACCGTCCAAATTGAAGCCAGCCGTAGTAATGATGATAGCCAATGGTTGATTACGCATACCCTGTGAGGATTTAAGCACATCATACATCCGTCTGTCCCTAGCTTCGTGATACTCATCAACAACAAAGGCACTTAAGTTTTTACCATCAGCCCTTGAAGGGTCACTACTGATAACCTGGACAATCCCATTATTAGCAGGGAATTTCAGATAGTTCCTGTAAGGTACAAGCAACTTCTTGGTCTTATCAAGACTATAAGCAAACTTGGTGATATAATCGAATAATATTCGACTTTGGTCTGTTGAATTGGATGCTGCTACAATCTGTGGACTGGCTTCACCCTCAGCAATCATCAGGTATAACACAATTGCAGCCAGCAAAGCATCCTTACCGGCTTTACGAGCAATCTGGATATAGGTCTCACGACAAACACGGAATCCAGTTGCCTTCCACTTCAAACCAAGTATATTGGCAATTATGAACTGTTGCCATGGTTCAAGTATGAATGGCTTGCCAGCACTCTTACCAAGGAAATGCCTCATGTTGCCAATGAATGATATACACTCATCAACACACTCCTGGTCGAAGTAGATATCATCCCTGGCTCGAAAGCTCCTATACCTTTTGACAGCCTCCTTGATGGTTCTACCTGTAGGTATCTTGCCGGACTCTACATCCTCACAGTATTTATCCCATACAGTCATCGTTTCTCCACCTTACCCTTTACAAATTGTTCTAGGATAGACTCCTCCTTTACAGGTTCAGCAATCTTTAGTTTCTGTGCCTGTTTCATACTCAGCCCAAACTCACTGCATAGCTTCTGCACCTGCATCGATGCCTGAGCCTGTATCTTCAGTAACGGATGTGGCTGTGGACCATATCGGCTGTCAACCACCAATGACTCACAATTGAGGAGCTCATCAGTAGCCTTGATGTATTGCTCGTAGAAATTCTGCAACATGCCAAGCAAAGCCTCCCATTCGGAGGGTATCATACCATTCTTTTCTTCAAGGAATCGTTTAACCGATTTCATGAATTCCTTGGTCTCCTTGCTGTACTTAATCTTTGCCATATAATCAAAAAAACCCCAACGATGGCAGTCTGTCCACTGGCACATCGAAGGGGTATAACTTTCCCTATTATTATTAATTGGTGCGGACAGACACCTCCTTAGTTAAGGGAAATCAAGGGCAGACACACCCATAACCGATTGACAATCAGTTGAAATGACGACATTATCTAGTTCTATGCTATGTGTTGTAACATTTGCAATATAACTAGAGATAGTCGTATTGCATAACTCATTTAAATTTATTACTTTTGCAGAAAACAAAAACACAAAGTATGAAAAGGGTAATTGGGTGGGTTCGCACTTCAACGGACAAACAGGAACTGGATGACCAGAAAAAGGAGTTAGCTGAGTTCCTGGCAACTGAAGGTTACAAGGAGGATGAAATAGAATGGATATCCAAAAAGGGGGCATCAGCTGCCAAGATGGATGACGAGTATCAGGCAATGGTCGAGTCTATGAAGCAAACGGTAATCGAAAATCCGCAAATCGAAGCAGTAGCCGTGTGGCATCTTAATAGGGCATTCCGTACCGAAAAGGCATACATTGACATCAAGGAGTTCCTCGTTTCCAATGGGGTAAACCTTATTTCCAAAAATCCGTACGTTAAGCTGCTCACTCCAACTGGTGAAGTTGATAAGGGTATGGAGTTGGCAGCAGGGTTGCTTACACTCCTTGCTAAGCAGGACCAGGAGGAACGCAAAGCCAAATTCCGTAGAGCAAAGAAGGCTAATGCTGCAAAAGGAAAGTACAATGGAGGCTTCGTCAAGACCGGCTATGTTATTGATGAAAACGGCTACCTGAAGCCGGACGAAAAACAAGCAAAACTAATCAATCAGATATTCACCCTCTATGCAACTGGAAAGTACAGCATGAGAGGTCTAGCCAAAGAGCTGTCAGAACTTGGCATTACGTACGAAGATGGCAAACAGATAACACCTGATGCCTTACTAAGGATACTAGCCGATACAGCATACATCGGATACACCGATGATGATGTCAAGAGGTCACATCGTAAGTATATCCCAATCGTCAGTCAGGAGTTGTGGGATAAGGTCGTAAAGGTCAGAAAGGCAAACATGATGGACATCCCCAAGACCAGGACGATTAACCTTGCCAACAAGATATTGAAATGTCCTGTCTGTGGTGGTAACCTGCACCGTGTGGGAAAACATTATATTTGCTGGAGGCATGACTCCTATAGCTCAGCAGCCGTAAAGGGTCATCACTGCACATACGAGCTTAATATACCCGTAACACCGACTCATTCCATCCTATGGGAAATTGCATCACATTTCCACGTTGAACACCTGCTTAAGGATAGTGTGAAAGATATCGGCAAGTACAAAGCCAAGCTGAATGACTTGGACAAAAAGATATCAACAATCCAAGGTAAGATAGACACCCTCATCACTAAACGTGACAAGACTATCGATAGCTATATTGATGGATGGATTGATAAGACCAAAAGGGATGAAAAGTTATCCCAAATTAACTCAGATGAGCAGGAGCTGTCCCTTAGACTAAAGGACCTTAAAGCAGAGCATAAGCAGCTCGTGCAGCTCGTTAAAAAGCTGTCAAACCCTTCAGTCTATAGTGAGGAGATAGTCAATACAATGACCGATGTATTCCGTGAACGTGACCTCAAAAGGATGTATGATATAATCCACACCTATATCAAACGATGCACCGCAGTCAGAACGCAATTCGGCAAGCCAGACAGAAGGTCCAGCAAGCCGAATGCATTGGAGTACCGTATCGATACTATAGATGGATATACCTACAGGATGCTATACATTCCTTGCTCACACCGCAGTAAGTACTATGCCTGGAACGGTAAGGAGTTTGAGCCGATGATGTTGGATATTATCGATTAGCCTTCTCAATCATGTCATCGTACTTGACGATGACCTCATTCCAACGGGTAATCAGGCTGTCAGTCTTTTCGACAGTCTCGAAGCTCTGTGCCATCAATAATGCCTCAGGCATACCCTCAAAGACCTCAGCATCATCCTCACTCATCGTAAAGAGGATTTCCTTAATGTCTTTATCAACGAAGAAAGTATAGTTACCAAGTGATGAGTTACCACCTAACGTGTTGGACCGGAAACTATGGCTGGCAATCCAACCAATCTGGGTCTTACCATCTAAAACCTCCATCCGTTTAAGGAGCTTCTTTACATCTTCAAGCACATAGATATTCTCCTTGATGCTGCTACGTTTGTGCTCGCACCAGCTTTTATATGCTTTCTGATACTCACTCCTACTTGTTGCACTCCAACCACCTGACCAGATATCCATCGTCCTGTCATCATGGTCAGCCTCATCATCATACTCCTTTTTCTTGTCCAGGTGCTTGGACATGCTCTTGACGATTTCAATACATTCCTCGTCCGTTATCGGAGAGTTGAACAGGGTATCGAGCTTGGTCTCGATTGGCTCATAGGACTTGTAGTCATGCAGGTGTTTGTACATATACTGGTCAATGAGCTTGTTGGCTTTGTCCTCCTTGGATGCACAGGAACACACCATCATCAGGATGGTAAAAATGTAGATTAGCTTTTTCATTTTGATATGGATTTTAATCAGTTACAACTTTACCACCAACAACCCTTGTCCCAGCCTTACGTCCCCTGTTCTCTTTGACAATTTCACCGTCAACAACCTTGGTCCCCAGGATACGGAAATGCTGACGGAACTGTTCCTCAGATATGGCAATAGGTTCCGTCCGTTCAACTTCAATGATATACTCTGCAAGTTCCTCGCACAGGGTAGATACAGGATAGGTACGCATCAGGTAGTCAGCCAGCTCAGATACAGATACACTACCAGACTTGATAGCTTTAACAATTGTCGAGTTCTTCAACATTGATTCCTTCATGGGGAGGGGGGGTCTATTTAGATTATCTGCTGCAAATCTAATAAAACTATTTCATTATCACAAAAGGATGGGGCAAGAAGGAGGGGGGTAGCCAGGGGGTATTGCAGGGCTGGGGATGGTATAGATGCAAAAAAAAACCAGGAACATTTCACAACGGTCCTGGTTAAAAAATCATGGCTAAATAAACAAACTAATCCAAAATAAGAGAATTCGAATTGGAATAAAATGAAAAAGATACTTATTTGTAAACTTCGATAAAGTATAGTGTTTGAAGTTAAAACAGTCAACAAATTTTATTCAGGTTTATTCATTTTTATTGCTGATTGTTTTTGTTGTTGATTGGTGGTACGGTTACCACCACACCCCTCCCCTGGTACGGCAAGTAATCTTTGATTACTTGTGGTGATGAAATGTCTTTCGAAATCCGTTAGAGGTTTGAGGTAAGGAGGGGGATTCCCAACCTGCAAGGGAGGGGGTGGTAAAAAAGTTTCGAATGACACCCACCCCAAC
>JAEIGA010001552.1_pt1 | contig 35899 bp, 51 predicted proteins | sample 9270691 | NCBI WGS metagenome assembly JAEIGA01 (sample SAMN17057246, study PRJNA624740) | gut metagenome | biome: biome; isolation source: fecal sample | host: Bos grunniens | place: China: Xizang | collected 2019
GCACGTGCATATGTCGAGGCTGTTAAAAACCTCCCCGATGTAGACCGTGTCGAGGCAAGACAGGAGTTTACCGCTGCATATATGAAAGGGTTACAAGGTGCAGAGGTTAATCAGAAAAATATGTCCGATATGCAGGTTGCCGCATATGAGGCAGGTGTGAACGATTCTAATGCCGATATTCGCCGAGGAGAGAGCAACATAAAGAATGTAGCTTCCTACGGAGAGAACGCAGGATTTACCGCGGAAAATGCACCTGACAAAGCCAACACAGCCGAGCGCGAGGTAATCAATAAACTGTACAAGGCATTTGGTGTCGTAGGCGGGTATACAAATTTGGGCAATGCCAATGCGAAGCTGTATGCTAATAGAGGCGTAGCCATGATAGACACGGATTTCAACACCGAAAACGATAAAGGTCGCGCAGTCTCCGAATTCTACCATGCCGCGCATGAGGTTGCTATTCATCGTCTGATGGAGCTTGCACCGAAAGAAGGACGAGCGTTCATCAATGCAATGTATCGTCAGCTTGACCCGAAAGGTGAGAACAGACTTGCCGAGGCGAAACGCGATTTCTACAAATCCCAAGGCGAGGATATCACCCTGTCTGAAGCAATGGAAGAAGTTGTCGCAAACGAGATTCTTGCACTCTATAATTACGATGCAAAGAAATTTGAAGCAGCACTTGACCGAATTATGGCAGGCGAAGATGTTGCCGCAAAGACCGGCTTGCAGAAATTCAAGGATATCCTTGCGGAGGTTATCGACTACCTGAATCGCATCCTTGAAACCGTAGGTCTTAAAGAAAAACGTGATATTCAGGCAAGCATAAAGGAACTCGAAAACCTGCGTAACCTCTTTGAAACTGCAGCTGCAAAGGCTGTGGAGGCTAATCGTGAGATAGCGGAAACAACGGGCGCAGTATCCGACAAAAACGGCAATATTGTAGCGGAATTCAACGAAGATGGTACATCCGTATTATCGCTTAAAACTTATGAGGAATCAGGCAAAGCAGAGCTTCATAAATGGCTTGACCGAAACGTAAAAAATAAAAAGCTCACACGCGCAGAAGCGGATGAAATCGCATCGCAGCTTGATTACTATTACGAGCTTTGCACAAAATACAAAAGCAAATATGTACCTTTCGGTAAGTGGAGCGAGGCTGAAATCGTGCGAGGATTAGACGGGAAGCCTCTTATGTCAGTGGTCAAGCAAAATGGTGAGTATAAGCTTAACATTGACTTTTCTCTGGTATGCAAAAAGCGCAGAACTCTGGACGGGCTGTACCGTGCTATGATTGAAGATGGCTTCATGGATAACATAGCAGAATTGAGTGAAGCAGAAATTGCGACAATTAACAAGATTATCCGCAAGAGCGGGCTTGAAACAGCTTGCACACTCTGTTTTGTCGATGCAAAAAGATATCGTCAGGCAAAGGTCGCTGACTCATTCGTATCCAAATATAACGAGCTCGTCAATATGCTTGCGCCCAAAGATGCAAACATAGAGCATTTTGATTTTTCCGGCGGAACGACATCCGCAATCGGACTGCACACGATGAGCAACAGTGAAGTAAGCGCAGGTCTTAATAAGCTCAACAAGGTTATTAAGGAGCACGGTGAAGGGTCTGTTGTAGGTAGAATTGCAAAACATTTAAAAGCAAATCCGCAAGACAGAAAGCTGTTGAAACGCAGTGATTTTATGGACTCGGAAGGTTTTGTAAAAGTGCAGAAGGCAAATCCTGATGTCTTTAAGCTTTATAACTCAAGCAAAGGTAGTGGAGGTCCGAAAGCCTCATTCCCTGATGTGCAATATCTCGGAGAAATTCTTAAACAGCGGAAATTCAACCCGACCAAAGCATATGAGGTAGGCGGTGTCAGAATTCAGAGCTTCAGCGATTATGTCGCAAGACTGGTATTTGACTATATCCAAATGGTAGCTGACTTATCGGCGAAGAAACTCCCCGCACATGCATACACGAAGGAAGAGCTGTTTGTGCTTCAATTCGGAAAGACAGGCATAAAAATCAACATGTCATTAGTGCCTGCTGTTGTCGAGGATGGAATCGCTCCCGGTCTCGATAAGGACGGAAATTATGTCTGGGCAGATGGGCACAGCTTTGCATCAAAATCGACCGAAAAAGGTAGCGCAAACAAGGGATATGAACTTGCGGTAAAAATCCAAAACGCAGAAGGGTACTCGCAGAACTGCGGAACTATTGCGGTAGGTGTCAGTGATGCACACATTGAGAAGCTTCTCGCTGATAAAAATATCCGCATGGTAATTCCGTATCACTCAAGCGGATTAAACCATATTGTCAAAGAAATGGGTGGCATCAATAAGTATGATGATTACACCACCAAGCAAAATACAAGGAACAAATCTGATGGCAAAAAAATTGAAGGGGACGATTTCAATTTCAACGAAGCTTTGCGAAAGCTCGGAGATGCAAAAGCTGCCGCAGATGCGTACCTTGCATGGTGCGACAAAAACAACTACATCCCTAAATTTGATGATTTTGCACACCACAAGGATGCAAAGGTCAGAGAGAATTACTATAAGCTCCTCATCGATTTTGCTACATATGACGGGCAAGGGAATGCAACGCCTCAAAGTGCGGTAAGAATGAATTTCCCCGTGGAAGGAGATGAATTTGGATCAATGACATCTCTCATTGGGGAAGGTCTTGACAAAGATGCTGTACTTGAGGCAGAGCGCACGGGTAAAATCCCCGGAATTCTCAAACAGGTAAAGCAAGAACTCGGCAGTGGTGGCAAGGACAAGTATTCCCTCAAAAACGATAACGAGCCAACCGTCAAAATGAAAGGTCTTGCCGATGAGATTGACAAAGCACGTCTTGGTGAACGCATGGCAAAATTTTCATTCAAAGATTCCAACGGAAAAGCATTGAGTGCGGCACAGATTGAGTATTTCAAAAACAGCAAGGTGCGCGATGCAAACGGCAATTTGCTTGTAATGTATCATGGTACATCAGCTGGCGGCTTTACTGTGTTCGATACTTATGCTTATTACTCAAAGTTTGGTTTGTTTGGAAACGGAGCTTATTTCACCGACAGCAAGGACATTGCGGAACAATACACACGCAAAGGACGAGGAAAGAACCCGCAGGTCTATGCGGTTTATCTCAACATCACCAATCCTATTGACATGGATGCTGAAGCAAATGTTGATGCGTGGAATCGTGCATTGCAGAAAACAGGTGAAGACTTTAGCTTGTTAGAAGGTAAAATTACAAACGAAACAGCCTTCAAGAGAATGGTAGAAGACCTTGAGTATGCAGAAGTGTATTCCTATGATGCGGCCGAAATCGTGCGAAATGTCTTTGAGAACATGGGGTATGACGGAATAACGCATATCGGCGGAGGCAGAGTTAATCGAAGCGACGGAACAAAACACCGTGTGTATATAGCCTTTGAAAAAGAGCAAATCAAGGATGTTACAAACACCAAGCCTACCAGTAATGCGGATATCCATTTCTCCCTCAAAAACCCTGACAATACTGCAGAGAAAATCAAAGGTCTAAAAGAAGCCGTGGAAAAATACGGAGAGATGAAGCCCGGCGAAAAGCCACACCGTCAAGTGTCTGTTCCAAAGAAAACGGATGAAAACAAAAATGTTCGGCGTGCGACCAGAACTATCATGGAGTCAGAGGCGGCCACAGATGAACTGGTTTCCGAAATGGAGCAAGAGATTGTAAACGGCACGTTTTCTTATGTTCCCATAGGAGACAAGGCCACAATCGAAAAGACGGAGGCGCATATTGAATATGTTGGCTTCGAATCCGCTCTAAAAGAATGGCGCGAGGTTGTTGACGGAAAAGCGCCGATGACCAAGGAAAAAATGGCACTTGGTGAAATGCTGCTGACATCTGCGGCACACGCGGGAGACACCAAAACCGCAATGCAGATTGCGGCAGAACTTGCGGCAGAGGGTACACGCGCAGGTCAGACAGTGCAGGCTATCCGTATGCTGAAGAAAATGAGTCCTGAAGGTAAACTGTACTACGCAGAAAAAAGCCTTGAAAAATGGCAACAGGAGCTTAATGACAGATATGGAGACAAAGCACCGAAACTGAAAATCAATGACGAGCTCATCGAGAATCTGATAAACGCACGAACTGATGAAGAGGCGGCCGAAGCGGAAAAAGCTTTGTATAAGCACATTGGCGAGCAGATTCCCCCGACGGCATTGGATAAGTGGAATGCATGGAGATATCTCGCAATGTTAGGCAATACCCGCACCCATGCCCGCAACATTTTCGGTAATATTCTTTTTATTCCGATGCGCGCTACAAAGAACGCGGTAAAAGCACTTGGCGAAAAAATACTAATCCGCGACAAAGGCAAGCGCAGTGCTTCGGTGTCTGTATATGCTCCAACAAAAGAAAACCGTGAGATTTGGGATTTTGTAAAAAAAGATTCAAAGAACCTCGGAAGCACCTTGTTTGGCACATATAAGTACAGCCCCGAAAACATCATTGCAGATAATCGGCAAATCTTCAAAACTAAATGGATTGAGTTTCTGCGCAAAACAAACTCAAAACTCCTTGAGAAAGAAGATGGAATCTTCAAGAGCATTACATACCGCGACAGTCTTGCACAATATATCAAAGCCAACGGATACTCACTTGATTTCCTGAAGAGCGGCACCGCGGAGGCGAAATCTGCACTTGAGCAAGGCAGACAATACGCAATATCCGAAGCGCTTAAAGCAACATACACGGATGCGAGCGCGCTTGCCGATAAATTAAGCGAATTCACACGAGTAAGGGCGAATGATTCCAAATCAGTTAAAGCGGCAAAAATCGCTGTAGAAGGAATGCTCCCATTCAAAAAAACACCGATTAACATCCTCAAGCGCGGCGTTGAATATTCCCCGATTCAGATTGTAACCACATTATTGACTTGCCAGTCAAAACTGAAAAAGGGAGAGATAACAGCCTCACAGGTGATTGACCAGTTGGCATCAGGCTTGACGGGTAGCGGAGTGCTTGTGCTCGGTGCATTTCTGGCGGCACAAGGATTGCTCAAGGCAGGTCTTGGAGATGACAAGGAAGATTATTTTGAAGAGTTGCAAGGTAATCAAGGATACTCACTTGTCTTTGGTGATAAGTCCTATACAATCGATTGGGCGGCGCCTCTTTCGTTGCCGTTGCTTGTCGGCGCAGAGCTATGGAACGAGATGTCTCAAAAAGACGAAAAAGGAATAACCTTTGCCTCGCTGCTGGATTCGCTGGGCAAGATTTCAGAACCAATGGTCGAGATGTCAATGCTCCAAGGCTTGCAAGATGCCATTGAAACAGTAAGCTTTAGCGATAACAAACTTGCAGGTGTGTTCGCGGGAGCGGCTACCAATTACGCAACGCAGGCAATACCTACGGCATTGGGGCAGGTAGCAAGAACGATTGACGGAACTCGCAGAAGCACCTATGCAAGTAAGGACGGTGTAGTACCCGCTTCGGTTGGGCGAACACGAAACAAAACAGCGGCAAAAATTCCTGGATTGTCGAAAACACTTGAGCCATATGTTGACTCTTGGGGCAGAGAAGAAAAAACGGGAGTAGTGCAACGCGTTCTTGAAAACTTTGTTAGCCCGGGATACTATTCTGAAAACAAGGCAACAGTTGTGGACAAGGAAGTCGCAAGACTCTATAAGCAAACGGGCGAAAAATCTGTACTGCCTACCGTTGCACAAAACAGAGTCGAGTATGCAGAGCAAACATACTACAAGACACCAGAGGAAAAGACAAAATACCAAAAAACATTCGGTGGCACATCTTATAGCCTGCGCGAGGCCGCATATAAGTCCGATAGCTATAAGAGAATGACCGATGAGCAAAAAGTAGAGGTTAACGAAAAGATTGCTTCGGTAGCCAATGCAAGAGCGAAGGCAGAATTCTTCAAAGGCAGAAGCATCAAATATAAAGCAGATTCTTTTGTCGGGAAGCTCGATGCCGCAAAGAAAGCCGGGATAGCCGAACATGTGGCAATTATCGCGTGGACATTGCAGAAAGATGTTGAGTCAATCAAGGACAAAGACGGAGATTCCGTGAACTATTCAGCATCTCTTCGAAAGCGAAAGGCCATCGACAACGCAAGACCGACACTTTCACTGGAAAAAAGAAAGGTTTTGTATGAACTTTTTGGCGTAAGCAAAGATGTGGTAAAAATGTCCGACGAATCTGTCGAACGCAGACTCAATTCAATGGAGAAGAAGTACGGAAAGTACAATAAGTAAGGAGGCAACATCATGAACGATATGCACCAAATCCCCTATATCGAACACTGCAACCGAATGTATCACGCCTACTGTAGAGAGAAAATTCTGAAAATACTGTTGATAAGCACCAATGCGGTATGGCTGATAGCTTCCGCAGTGTACTTAATTGCGAGGTGACCATATGAGTAGGGTAAAGTACGAATTCAACAACCGTTGCCGTGACGATTGGCTACATCTGATAGGGCAATGGGTTCATAACGAGCGAGATCGTGCGATGGTGATACGACATTGTCTCGATGGAGTAATATTCGAGGATTTGGCAGAAGAATTTCAACTCTCTGTCAACCATTGCCAAGAGCGCGTTTCCCAAGCTTGCAAACAGCTATTTAGCCATGTAAAAAGCTGATAAAATTCATTGAAAAAAGAGTGGTTTCCTTGGTGGAGGAAATCACTCTTTTCTCTTATAATTAAGGCGTAAACAAGGTCGACAGTGTTTGCAGAAAAATTCAAAAGAGAGGTGTAAAAAAATGGAGTATGAAAACAAATATGCGAGCAAGGGCGTAGCCGGAACTGGACTCGGTCTCGGCATCGCAGGCACCGCGCTCGGTCTGTTAGCAGGCGGCAATGGTATCGGTGGTCTGTTCAATAATAGCTGTAATAACAACTGTGGGGACGGAGCATTCGTGAACCGCTATGAAGCAAGCCAGAGCGCAAGAATAGCGGAGCTTGAAACGGAAGTAAAGCTTCGCGACAGTAATATCTACACTGATAACAAGATTCTTTCTCTGTATCAGTATGTCGATGGTAAGATTCAGAACATCGAGGGGCAGATATGTCAGCAGAACGTGTACAACGCAACCAACACCGCGACCATCAATTGCATGGCAGGTCAGATTGCACAGTTGATGAATCTGACGAAGCTTGTTATTCCGAATTCATCCGTTTGCCCTGGTTGGGGCGAGGTAACTGTATCTCCCGCAACCACTCCGGCTGCATAAATCTACAAGGGGGTGGGGTAAAACCTGCCCCCTATTATACTATCGCAATGAGGTGATTAAATGAAAGTCGAATTTGAAAAAGTAATTAGCGGGCTGTCCCGATATATAAATAACAACAATCTATACGAGAATATGAATGATTGGCAAGAGCTTATCGCGCGCATGGCCGTCGGCAGAATCATGACAAACGAGGAGAACATCAAGAAATCATTGGTAGATAACCCTTTTATTCGCACGTTTGACATTATGGATGCCAGTGGCATGGTTGATGTGGACTCCCTTGCATCCGATCTGAAAAGAGAGATTTCTCGCAAGGAGAAGCTCACACTGTCTGTTCCAATTATCGGCAAGCTGACATTTACTCCCGCGGATGTAGATTGTCTGCGCCAGTGCATCATGGCAGATGAGGGAGTTGAAACATATGAAGTCAATTAAATGGTACGCCGATGCAATCGATGAAGAGCTTGAAGATGCAAAGGAGTACGCGGAAAAAGCAATCGAAAGTAGAGTGAAAAACGATATGTCTGCGGCTAACAAATTTAAAGAAATGGCACACGATGAATTAAAGCACGCTACATATCTTCATGAGATGGCAGTACAGGCAATTAACGAAGTGCGCCAGTACTACACACCGCCGGTAGCTATGCTTGAAGCGTGGGAAAAATCACACGCCGAATACGTTGAACGCACGGCATGGGTGAAGCAGATGCTTTCGATGTGAGTAGTCAATATTTAGTCAAGAGACTGAAAACTGTTGATATTACAAGAAAAATAACAGCTTCAAATCCTGTCATCTCGACCAAATGGAAAACCGCTCAATAGCGGGGAAATCCCCGTGGTTGAGCGGTTTCTGCATACTTTACGGTTTTTCAATCTCTCCCGAAATCGCCCGAAAAATCCCCGCGAAAGTAGTCAAAAAGTAGTCAAAAAGAAAAGGCGTTTAATTTGTCCGCGGTATCCGCTTTGCGCCGGTTGCGGATGTGCGTATAAATCGTATGAGTAGTGTGGATGTCGGCGTGTCCCATCAAATCCTGAACATCTTTAACGTCAATCCCCGCTTCAAAAAGCATTGTTGCGTATCCGTGGCGGAGCTGATGTGCTGTGACGGAAATATTATGCCTTTTTTTCCATTTTTTCCATTGGGTAGCAAATTGTCTCTTGGTATAGTATTCCCCCGAAGAATTGGCGAAAATAATCCCTTTTCCGCGCTTGTTCATTTTCTCCGCTACACGGTCAAGCAGAATCACGGAGCGCGTGCCTTTTTCAGATTTTGTTTTAATCTCGGTGACAGGACGGTTTCCGTCGTGTATAAGGTGTTTATACACACGGATTTCTTTTTTTTCAAAATCAATATCCTCATAGGTTAACGGCAAAGCTTCCGAAATTCTTAACCCGGTATTAAGGAGAAAATACGGGAGGAAATCGAAGCCGTCATAATGTGCGTTGACGATTGCAAGCTCTTCATCGGTTGGAAGCTGCCGTTGCTGTTTGGGGAGATTGGCGGGGAGCTTGTACCCGCGCACGGGATTCTGCGGGATTATCTTTAAATCGAAAAGTGCGTAATCAAATATCATTGTCAGTGCACTTTTCACGGTAGCTACCGTTTTGTGGGAGTAACCTTGCTTGATGATTTTGTTCATAAAGGCCTTAATGTCAACCGAGGAGATATCTTCGATATATTGCCCGGAAAAATGGTCAATAACCTTGTTGTAGGAGCTTCTCATGCATTTTTTGTAGTTAATCTCCGATATGCTCTCGCGGTATTCAGTGTTCCAATCGTCCGCTACCTTCTCGAATAGAGTTGAATTTTTTTCCTCGGCTTGCATCTCCAGAAGCTTCAGGTTAAAATCCTTGATTGCTTGCCGCTCTGTAGCGGCTGTGGAATACAACATCTTGCTTTTACCGCTCGGCAAAGTCACCTTTTTTTGCCAACGCCCATCTGGTCTGCGTTTCATTTTGAAAAACATCCTTTCTTTTCAAGAAAGAATTTGATATAATATACATGGACATATATCACTCCTTTCTTGATTTTTTGTTTTTGGAAAACCCTTTTCACAAAAAGCTCCCCGTTGCCGCGGGGAGCTTTTTGTATTACATGATATTAACAATACATGCAGATAAGATTGCCACAGCTATTATTAAGGCAAGCACGATTCCAAGCATTATAAATGCAAGGCCGAATAAGCGAATAAGCCACTTATCTTTAATGACTTTATCTGCCTTAAGCTCTGTAATAATCTCACGATATGTGGAGCATGCGTTGCATCCATGCTCCGTCGGTGCTTCATTGGTGATGTATTCGTGAACCTCTTCAAGTGCTGATTTGATTTCTTCCGTGGGCGCAGGTGGGATTTCCTCGGAATTCTCAATAACTTCAATTACAGATTCAATCTTATCTCGCATCTCGTTTTTAAGCTCGTCTTTTTCCAAAGCTTCAGGGGAGTAAGCGCCGAGGCCGAGTAGCTCATCTATTGAACCACCATATGGGCGCACAAGTAATTCAAGAGTATCAACGCCCATTCCTTTCCCGGTGCCGTTCAGAGTGCGTTGAATGGTACTCTTACTCACTCCCGTGGCATCTGCCCACTCTTGTGCGGAACGGATGCCATACTTAATTTTGAATTCTTGCAGTGGTTTGGTTAACATCTGAATCCTCCTTAATCATCTATGAGCGGCGAAATTCAACCAATGATACGCCGAAAATCATGAATTGAAATTGAAAACCCGTTCCTGTTTGTATAAAATCAAATCAACAAATTTAAAGGAGCGGGAAAACATGAAACGAAAAAATTTTATAATCACCGAGATTGTGCGTATGCTTAAAAAATGCGATGATACCGAATTAATCGATATGGTCTACTTGCTGTTGCTTAAGAGCACCAACCGTGGCCTTGACAACTTTAATCTGTTCGGGAGCCAAAGCGGCAATGTCGGTAAACAAGCTCAATAATTCAGCATCCGTTCTCAAACGAAGAATGATGTCATCACTGACATCATTCTTTTTTTGTGCCTCTTCTTCCGTCCATCCCATGAGGTAAGCAGGAGTGCAATTAAAGATAGTTGCCAGTTTAATAATAGTGTTATGCTTTATGTTTTTAATTTCTCCGCTTTCATATCGCTGGACGGTAGCTTCTTTTACTCCGATGATGTCGGCGATTTCCGCAAGGGTATAGCCGCATTTTAACCGTTGTTCCTTGATTTTTTCATGTATAGTAGACAAAACTATCTTTTTTTGTGCCTCTTCTGATGTCCACCCCATAATCCAAGCGGCAGTTGTGCCAGTGGCGGCAGCTATAACTTTGATTGCATCAATCGGTATTTTTTTGGTTTTCCCGGTAGCATATCTCTGCAAAGAAGATTTTGCAATTTTAGTGCGCTTTTCAAGCTCTACATAAGACAAGCCCGATGCGTTGATAGTCTCGGCTAATCTCGCAATGGTTTTTTCCATAATTAACACCTCTTGTGTTTATTGCTTAAAAGCAATCAGGAAAGACTCGACGGCCTGGAGCTGTTCTGGGGAGAGTGATTTCAATTCTTTAACAACCTTTAAGAATACGGAATCAGTCCTCAACCTAAGGATGATGTCAGTAATGGCATCATTCTTTTTTTCTTCTCCATCTTCTGTCCATCCCATGAGGTAGCTTGGCGTAGTGCCAAGGGCTTGAGCGAAAAGGACGAGTTTGGACTGAACCATTCCATTTGCGTTTGCTTCCACTTTAGCAATCGAAGAACGCGAAGTATACCCTACTTTTTGCGCTAATTCGTCTTGTGTCATATTCAATTGTTCTCGCCTGTATCTTATTCTATGTCCTATATCCATATAAACACCTCTATGGGTATGCTACCACACAAAAACCTATTTTGTCTGCTGCTGCTTAAAAGTAACTACAACGGACTTGATGACCTGAACTTGTTCAGCAGGGAGTGCGGCAATATCAGAAACCAAACTTAATAATTCAGGGTCTTGTCTCAAACGAAGAATGATATCTGTGATGGTATCATTCTTTTTTTGTGTCGAGCCGTCAATGTCGTCCCAACCCATCAAGTATGCAGGAGTAACTTCTAAAGTTTTTGAAAGCAGCTCTATTTTTGAAAGGGGAATGTTGGTTACGATTTCATTCTCGTATTTAAAAATAGTCTGAACAGCAACACCAACCTTTTGAGCAACAAAACCTTGAGTTAATTTCAGCTCTTCGCGCCGGTTTTTTATTTTTTGCCCTAATGTCATAGTACCACCTCACAAGTCAATTCTAACATATAAGGTTAAAAAAAGTCAATATCTGAAAAAAATTTTTTCAAAAATGACTTGACAAGTTAAAATGAATTGCTGTATAATTAACTCAACAAGTTAACTGAAGGGAGACGAAAAAGTGGTAAATGTAAATTTGCTGAAATCCGAAATCGTTAAAAACGGGCTGACACAAGCGGAGCTTTGCAAAAAAATCGGCATGGCGCATTCAAGTTTTATTCGGAAAATGAAAAACGGTGTTTTTACAACGGCCGAAGCTGAAAGGTTAATCACTGTTTTAGGAATCCAGAACCCGGTGGATGTTTTTTTTGCAACGAAATTAACTTGACAAGTTAAAATGAAAAGGAGTATAGAAAATGAAAAAGAAAAAATTACAAGAATTCATCATGGCGAGTATCAGCGGCGGTCTGTTCGGGCTGTTCCTGGTAGTGCTGTTCGCTTGGGGCTAACGGAGGTGAGCGGGATGTTAAAATTCCTAAAGGAAAAGTGGTTGGGAATAGCAGCCATGGTTATAGCGGTTACGGCTTTAGCAGTGCAATTAAAGGGGTGAGCGGGATGTTGTTCAAGAAAAAGAGAGAATGCAAGGAGTGCAAGAAGCTGAAGGAGAAGATAGCGAACCTTGAGTATCAGCTCCTCGTCACCAACATGCGGGAGGAATTCCGCAAACGGATAGAAACCGTGGAGCGCGAAACAAGAGCCTTGCAAGCACTTGTTAAACGGGAGGAGGAATCCTGATGGCACGCGAAAAACCGTATTTCCGCGAGGTAGTCGAGCAGATAGTCGAGGACACGGGTAAGCGGATGCTGACCGCGACAGATGTGCAACGATACCTGCATATCAGGTACGAAAAAGCCTTGACTTACATGAATCGAAAAAAGCAGATAACGGTATTTGAATTTGCACAGCAGTTGTTGTAAAGGAGGGTAAAATGGACGAGAGAATCAATTACTATGCGGTAATCCCAGGAAATGTCCGATATGACAGCGAATTAACGCCAAATGCCAAGCTGTTGTACGGCGAAATAACGGCACTTTGCAATCAAGAAGGGTATTGCTGGGCAACCAATGATTACTTTGCACAGCTCTATAACTGTGGCAAACAAGCGGTGTCTCGGTGGATTGCCAAGCTTAAGGAAAAGGGCTATATCGACATCGAAATTGTGTACAAAAAGGGTAGCAAACAAATCGAAATGCGGTACTTAAAAATCCGCGAATACCCTATAGTCAAAAAAGACCATACCTATAGTCAAAATTGCGAATACCCTATAGTCAAAAAAGCGAATACCCCTATAGTCAAAATTGCGAAAGAGAATAATACAAGTATTAATAATACAAGTGAATATAAGAAAGAAAGAAATATAAAAGAAAGAAAGCTCGACAGCTACGATGCAATTCTTGCTTCGATAGTGGACGAGTCTCTCAAGGACTTGTATGAAGAATACTTGAAGATGCGGAAGCTTATAAAAGCTCCGATGACTGATAGGGGATTAACGATGCTGATTCATCGAGTGGAAGCTTTGGAGCCTAACAACATAGCCGGACAAAAGGCACTGCTTGAGGAGGCAATAGTCAATAACTGGAAGAGTGTGTACCCGCGTAAGAGAGATAACACACAGAACACAGCTTCATCGAATGTGTTCCTTGATATGCTGAAGGAGGAACGCGGATGAACAGAGAAGAAACCCTTGCGATAATGTCGGTGCTTAAAGCGGCATATCCTGCGTACTACAAGGGCTTAACACGGACAGATGCTGAAGCGGTGGTTAACCTATGGACGGAGATGTTTCGTGAAGAATCAGCGCAGGTAGTAGCGGTTGCGGTAAAAGCACATATAGCAAAGGATGCGAAAGGCTTCCCGCCGCACATAGGTGCGATTAAAGATGCGATAGTGAAGTTAAAACAGCCCGACCAAATGACAGCTCTGGAAGCTTGGGAACATGTCCGCAAGGCAATGCGGGGAGCATCAATGTCTCCGTCAAGCTGTGAATATGTAAACGGCAAGACGGACGGTAAGACATCAGCTGAACGGAATTTTGAAAAGATGCCTGAGCTTGTACAGCGGATAGTCGGAAATCCAAGTCAGCTTGCACAATGGGCAGATATGGATGCTGAAGTCGTAAACAGTGTTGTGTCATCGAATTTCCAAAGGTCATTCAATGCAAGAGCTGCACATGAGCGGGAGTTTTTAACTTTGCCGTCGGATGTAAAAGAAACGATGCAGGTAATAGCCGCGGGATTGCGGATGCCTGAACTTACGGAAGGAGAGAAAACATGAAAAAAGACCACTCGCGGTTGCCGCCACGAGAGGTCATCAGGAAAGGAAAAATATGAAAAAACTGTGTTTAGTATAGCACAAGGAAAGGAAAAAGTCAAGATGAGAGTATTAGACCATCCGGTTATACGGAATTGCGAGGAAACGGGATATCCCGACGGGAGAGAGCCAAAGTTTCCGATCTGCCCGGTATGCGGAGCTGAAACAGACACATATTTCAAATGCGATACCGAGGTAGTCGGATGCTCCGAATGCATAACCAAGGTTGATGCATGGGAGGAATTGTAATGGCTAATTTTGAAAGCGGTGTAAAGAAATACATCTTCGCAACAACAACGGTAACGGTAGCATTCCCGGTGGACTTTAGAGACAATGCAGACATCAACTGTTTTCAGTGCAAATTCTTCAGCCGGAACACTGGAGTGTGCCAGTTAACCAAAGAAATAAGCGAATATCCACAGAAGTATGTAGGCAGTCATTGCCCACTAAACATAGTTGAAGAATAACGAAAGGAAAGGTAAAAGAAATGTTTAAGGAATTGAGATTTGATGTTGTAGGAGCAGTAAGAAGAACGGACAAGTATGACGGTGAGTACGAAGCTATTCATCAGTTTAATTCTTCGGATCACAAGAATATGGTTATTGATTATGATTCTGCACGTGATGCAAACAACGCTTGTCAATGGATACGGAAGATGATTAAAGCAGAGAAGGTTGCGGTCAAAGCAGAAGTGTTCAGAAAAAAGAGTGTTTTAATCACTCGGATATAAACGAAAGGAAAAGTAATTATGATTGAATTCAGAGATTTAACCGAAGACGACATTGAAGTCAGAGTTCAGAGTGTTAAGCAGAACGGACTTGTTCTGCTCCTCTATAAGAACGCACGGGTGGACATGAACATCCTCGACGAGACAGTCGGTCCAGACAATTGGCAGAATAAGTTTTACGAGCATAAGGGTATTCTGTTTTGCTCCCTTGGCATTAACACGAATTACGCAAATCCTGAACTGCCTGACAGATGGATTTGGAAGGACGATGCGGGTGTGGAGAGCAATACTGAAGCGGAGAAGGGCAATGCCAGTGATGCACGAAAACGCGCGGGTGTGGCATTCGGACTTGGTAGGGAGCTGTATACATCGCCATTCATATGGATTAAGGCTGAAAACTGCAAAATCGAGAACGGCAAGTGTTTCGACAAGTTTGCAGTAGAGAAGATCGTGATTGAAAACAAACGAATTACGGCACTGGCGATATGGAATGTAACGCAGAATAAGAGGTGTTATGTATGGCAAGAGCGACACAATGTGAGCGCATAGTACAGTATCTTGAGACCGAGGGGAGCATCACTCCCCTTGATGCACTCCGAGAATTCGGCTGTATGCGTTTGGCGAGCAGAATAACCGATTTAAAACGACAAGGGTATCCGATTACCCGCAAAATGGAAACAGCGAAAAATAAGGCGGGTGAGGCTGTCAGATACGCACGGTACAGGTTGGGGGCAAGTGAATGAGTAAAGATTGGACAGGAAGTGCAGCAAGTACATTTGCCTGTATTGGAGCAAGTAATCATAGCGAAAGCGAGAGAGAACGGCATGATTACTACGCAACAGATCCGAAAGCACTTGAGGTATTGTTGGAACATGAAACGTTTTCACCGGAGGTATGGGAGCCTGCTTGTGGCGAAGGTCACTTGTCAAAGGTGCTTCTGCACCACAACTATAAGGTCAGGAGCTCGGATGTTGTAGACCGAGGTTATCCGGGAACAGAGATATTAGACTTCCTGACAGTTACAGGCGGGAACGCAAGAGATATTATTACAAACCCTCCATACAAACATGCAAAAGAGTTTGTGGAAAAAGCACTTGATATATCACGGGACGGAACCAAGATAGCAATGTTTTTGAAACTGACGTTTTTAGAGGGTAAGAAGCGGCGAAAACTCTTTGACGAGCATCCACCAAAACAGATTTATGTATCAAGCGCACGGCTAACGTGTGCGAAGAACGGCGATTTTGAGAGGCAGCCCGGCGGTGCGGTAGCATATGCGTGGTACATATGGGAGAAAGGGTACAAAGGCGAAACCGTTGTAAAGTGGGTGAATTAGTTGAAAGCGGTATTTGACAAAGCAAAAACCATAGTGGACAACGACACGGGGTATATCTGTTTGAATATCCCGTATCGTGATGCGCGAAAATTCGTATCGGAAATGCAGAACAAGAAATACGAGGTTGAAATAAAAGAATACCGGGAAAAGCGGAGCTTGGACGCAAATGCTTATTTTCACAAATTAGTCAGCGAGATTGCAGAAAAAAGCGGTCTCGGCATGGACGAAGTGAAGATGGAGCTTGTCAGGGAATATGGCACAGTAGACCGTGACGAGGACGGCAAAAAGATAGGCTTTAAGCTGCCTGCATCGGTTGATGTGCGACGGATATACAAATACACCAAGTGCTTTGACACGCGCGAAGAAAACGGCGTTGAATTCAACTGCTACATCGTATACAAGCGGACACGGGATTTAGACAGTAAGGAAATGTCACGGCTTATAGAAGGAACGGTCAGAGAAGCGAAGGACTATGGAATTGAGACTCTAACGCCCGCGGAGCTTGCGCGAATGAAAATGAACTGGAAAAATCAGAATTAATTTTAAAGGAGAATACAAAATGTTAAACAAGACAATTATTCAAGGCAGACTTACCAAGGATGCGGAGCTCCGCCACACACAGACGGGCAAGGCTGTTGCATCGTTTACCATTGCATGGTCGGAGAGGTTTAAGGATCAGGAACGGAAATTGTTCCTTCCATGCGTAGCCTGGGGCGGTACGGGTGAATTTATCAGCAAGTGGTTCAGGAAGGGTGACCAGATAATCGTTGAGGGTATATTATCTACCCGTGATTGGACGGACAGCAACGGGAATAAACGTCAGACAATAGAGTTGACAGTAACCGAAGCACACTTTGCCGGAAGCAAAGGCAGTAATCAAACTACACCTGCTGTGAATAACCCGCCTGTTGTGGAATGTGACGAGCCGGAGTTTGAGGAACTAATAATGGACAACGGGGATTTTCCGTTTTAGGGGGCATCAATGTACAACAAATACAGAGCGAAGAAAACGGTGGTTGACGGCATAACCTTTGACAGCAAGGCAGAAGCACGGCGGTATAGTGAACTGAAGCTTTTGCAAATGGGCAAGAGAATTAAAGACCTTTGCTTGCAGCCTAAATTTGAGCTGCAAGCGGGGTTTACCCATAAGGGAAAGAAAATACAAGCTATAAGCTATATTGCCGATTTTAGCTACACGGACTGCGATACAGGCACGTTCGTTGTAGAAGATGTCAAAGGAATGCGGACAAAGGATTTCAACCTCAAATACAAGATGTTTCTCAAACGATATCAGGGTATTGATTTTAGGCTAATCAAGTGAAAGGGTTTTTGGAAAATGACTAACATGGAACTGATAGATCAAATCGTCAAAGAGGGTGGAATCCACTACGGACACACCGTTGAGCGGAATCCGGAAAAATACGGCACCGAGAAAATGCAAGAGCTACGCAGTCAGCGAAAATGCAAGGAGTGCGGGGAATACTTTACACCTGGGCTTCGTTCAGACGGAAAGCCAAGCGAACGAGCAAAGTGCAACAAGTGCATCGAGAAGCGGAAAGCGGAAATAGAGGAAGATAAGGCAAAGCGCGCGGCTAAGCGAAGAAAAGTATACACGCGCATATGTGATAAATGCGGTGCAGAGGTTGAAACAACACAGGCACCGAGGGGTAAGGTCCCGATATACTGCGTGGAGTGCCGCAAATCTATCAAAAAGGGCGAGCGGAAAGTCAAGTACAGGGAGGCGGAACAATGATAACAGACGGTTTTAAACATGACGGAGGGAAGCCAAGGTGTGACCTTGTTCCCGGTGAAATTATCGAAGCTATAGGAGCTGTACGGACTTACGGGGTGCAGAAATACGGCAAAGAATACAGTTACAGACAAGTTGAGCCGAAGAGATACAGGGCGGCGTTGATGCGACATATATGTGCATGGCTGCGGAATCCATTCGGCGTAGATGAAGAAAGCGGATTGCCGCACCTGTGGCACGTGGCTTGCAATGTGGCTTTTCTGCTTGAGCTTGATAAGGGGGATGCTGAAAATGACGAGTTAAAAGCAAAGCTCGATATGGCAGAGGATTATTTGAATCCGTTGCCGTTCAAGAACGCCTATGATGAAGCAATAGACAAAGCCAAAAACGAAGCATACAAGGAGTTTGCGGAGAGGTTGAAAGTAGTAGCATATGTTCCTAACCTATCTATTGTTGGAGAACCTGTCGTAGATGTGGAGGACATAGACGACCTTGTAAAAGAACTGACGGAGGTAAGCGACAATGCGGGATAGATTGATTGAGTTATTGAACAAGAAGTATGACCACTTCTGCGACCAATGCGGAGTAAATAAGGATAGTCATTACACGGATAGCCTTGCCGACTATCTTATTTCCAACGGCGTAATCGTACCGCCTTGTAAGGTGGGGGATGTGGTGTATTTAATACCGACATTTGGAGGTAGAGCTTATTGCGGGGTTGTGCAAGATAACGTACAACTAATAGGAATTACATCAAGAGGGGTACACATAAAAGCAAGAAATCATCAAAACTACAATAAGATGTATATGATAGGTAAAAGTGCATTCCTCGCCAAAGAAGAAGCAGAAAGGGCATTGAAAGAGAGGGAGCGGGGATGAAAAAATCTGAAGCCTATTGGTTGTTGAATGAATTGCAAGACAAAGCGGACAGCAAATATAGTGAAGCACTGCTGTTGGCAATGGACTTGCTTCAAAGCGAAGATTTGCTGACGGAAGCTCTTAACGATGGGAGATTACAGTACAGAAAGGAAGATGAGGGGAAATGAAAAGAATAATTGATGTATGTTGCGGTAGCAAAATGTTTTGGTTTGACAAAGAAAATCCCGATGTTGAGTTTTGCGACAAAAGAGTTGTGCCAAAACACGAATATTATCCGAATAGGTATTTAGAAGTTGCTCCAGACACAGTTTGCGATTTTACAAATCTGCCGTTTGAGGATAATTCGTATTATTTGGCCGTGTTCGACCCGCCACACCTTACGCAAGTTGGCGATACGAGCTGGACTAAATTGAAATATGGCCGTTTGGATGGAGAATGGCAAGAAATGTTATCAAAGGGCTTTGATGAATGTATGCGAGTCTTAAAACCTAACGGAATTTTGATATTCAAATGGAGTGAAGTGCAAGTTCCGCTGTCAAAAATACTTCCGCTTTTCAGTATTCGGCCATTGTTCGGAAACAGAAGCGGAAAGCATTTGACTACTCATTGGCTGTGCTTTATGAAACCAGATGCCCACCCAACCGAGAAAGGCGGTGGTGAATAATGTGGAGAGAAGCACCTGCGGATATGCCTATTATAAGACATTGCAGAAATTGTAAATATAGAGGTAGTTATTTTCGTGCTTATGACGATTACTGTAAAGTAAAGCACAAACGCATTGACAGAGGAATGAATTTAAGATTAAGAGCGTTACTTTGTAAACACTACAAACAGAAAGGCGGTGAGGGGTGATGACAAGGTATATTGATGCGGATAAGTTAATTAATGCGTTGTGTGATTGTACCGAAGAGACTTGGGGTAAGGGTTTAGGTGCTTCTTGGTGGGCACAGTCTGTCAAACTCAAAGATAATATGGTTGAGTGTATTAACAACCAACCCACAGCCGATGTTGCGGAAGTGAAGCATGGGAGGTGGGACGCTTCGGGAAGATACAAGTTTGTAGACGAAACCTTGGCTATTCGATGCAGCGAATGTGGTTGTTCATTGCATTCGGAAGAGTATCAAAAGTATCATTGGAACTATTGCCCGAACTGCGGTGCAAAAATGGACGGAAAGGATGATACATAATGCGTAAGAAAATAAATCCCCGGCACATCCCGGTATCACAAGCTGACATTATCAAGGCCAAGCGGGAAGCGCAAGCACAGGCAATCAACTACGCGTGGGCAATTTTCTTTACAGCAATGCGTGACAAAGAAGGCTACGGCAAAAAAAGACTGCGCCGGGTATGGGATGCAGTAAACGAACTTTCGGACAGCATATCTCAAGGGTATGTTAACGTCAAAGACCTTATGCGGACATTAGAAACCGAAGCGGGAATAGTATTGGAGGGGTAGTATGATTAAAATTGAAAATGTTGATATTTACGGCTGGGAAGCAGCCATCCGAGGTATGCGGAATCCTTTGAATAGTTGGAAGAATAGCGACAGTGAGTTTTGCGTATCAGAGTTAACCGGCAAGACTACAGTGAATATCGGCAATAATGACATTGACCTGATGCGGAAATTGTCCAAAGCAGGAACCGACCATGCAAAATACCTGCGGATGATAAACGTTACCGCAGATATAACAGCTCCGTTGTATTGGTACAAAGAGTATGACACATACAAGGTAGGGACGGTTGCAAATTCATGCAGCACGATGCACAAGATACACTCTAAAGAGTTTACACTTGGCGATTTTAGTTGTGAGCATTTAGTCGGTACTGACTTAATTGTATTTAAACACATTATTGATGGTTTAAATTCAAACAGAACAATATTTAACAGTCTAAATGATAAAGAAGCATGGTACAGAATGATACAACTTTTACCCAGCTCATACAATCAGAAACGTACTGTTCAACTAAATTATCAAGTGTTAAAAAATATGTATCATGCTCGGAAAAATCACAAGCTCGATGAGTGGCGGGAGTTTTGCGGATGGATTGAGAGCCTGCCGCATTCTGAGTTGATAACAGGGGTGGGTAAGGATGCCGAATGAGATATTCAGGTTGAGGTTGCAGAAGTTGCGCGAGAAACAAAGGATAAGCAGGATTGTCTTGTCGGAGTTGTGCGGTCTTGCACCTGATGCAGTACGTAGGTATGAACGGGGAGAGTCTGAGCCAAGCCTACGGTCACTCTCAGCTATTGCCGATTTCTTCGATGTTTCTGCGGACTATCTGATAGGGAGAGAGGACGATGCATAAGCGGACGAGGGCATTGGATATTTCTGCACAGGTTAAACGACGGGTACTGGAGAGAGACGAGCAATGCGTATGGTGTGGACGAGAAGGCGCACCAAATGCACATTACATATCACGCGCTCAAGGTGGACTGGGTGTTGAAGAGAATATCCTCACGCTATGCACAGAGTGCCACAGGCGGTATGACCAAACGTCCGACAGACCATTAATGCGGGAGTATTTTAGAGAATACCTGCGGGGCATATATCCCGAATGGGATGAGGGAAAGCTGGTTTACAAAAAATAAAACAAGAAAATATTTTGATAATTCCCCTTAAAAGGGGAATTTTTTATGCAAAAAATGCTAATATGAGGTAAAGTGGCACACTCAATTGGTGCCGGATGAGGATGGAGGGACGAATCCGTAAAACGGATTGAAAACGGAGATAAATTATGGATGGACGAAATAGCAAAGGACGTTTTGTTAAGGGTAATAAATGCGGGGGGCGAAAACCGATACCCGATGAGGTTAAGCAGTTGCTGTTGGCGGCTACGCCTGATGCAACACAGCTTCTCATTGATACTATGAGAGACGAAGAGGCGGCACTTAACCTGCGCCTTGATTGCGCAAATAAGATAATAGAGAGAGTATACGGCAAGGCTGCACAGCCGTTGACGACGGCAAATGAAGCAGAGGGACTTAAAGTCTTGATTGAAATCGAAGGAATGAAGGATGACGGAGTTAAGGCTTAAGATCAGCCCACGCCAGCACCAATTTATCAGTGCAACCGCAGACGAAGTACTCTTCGGTGGTGCGGCAGGCGGTGGTAAGAGCTACGGGCAGATAATAGATGCACTGCGCTTCGCACTTAAATACGAAGGCTCACAGCAATTGATCCTTCGCCGCACATTCCCCGAGCTTGATAAATCTCTCATCAGAACAGCTTTGAGCATTTATCCGAGAGGAATTTACAAATATAATTCGTCGTCGCACATCTTGACGTTCACTACCGGCTCAATAATAGACTTTGGATATTGCGATAGTGAAAACGATGTGTATAAGTACCAATCGGCGCAGTACGATGTAATCCGCTTTGACGAGCTTACGCACTTTACCGAGCAGATGTATATCTATCTGATGAGCCGTGTACGTGGCGCGAACGGCTTCCCTAAACAGGTTAAATCCTCCACTAACCCCGGTGGCGTAGGACATAGCTGGGTAAAGGAGAGATTTATAGATATCGGAGCACCTGATACTCTACATACCACCAAGGCCGGTACAAGAATCTTTATACCGTCAAAAGTCCAGGACAACCACTTTCTGCTGTCGGCAGACCCGGACTATATTAAACGACTTGAGAATCTATCTGAAAATGACAAAAAGGCACTGCTCTACGGTGATTGGGACATATTCGATGGACAGTATTTCACCGAATGGAAACGCGAAAAACACGTTATTAAGCCATTTGAAATTCCGCAGAACTGGCGCAGATACTTTGCAATGGACTACGGTCTCGATATGTTAGCGGGCTATTGGATAGCAGTTGATGAGAGCGGGAGAGCTTATGTATACCGAGAAGTGTACGAATCGAATTTGATTATCTCCGATGCGGCGAAGAAAATCCGAGAGCTTACATTCGATGATGACGTGTATGCATTTATGGCACCGCCTGATCTGTGGAACAGACGACAGGACACGGGCCGCAGTGCTGCAGAGATATTTGCAATAAACGGTGTGCCGATAGTTAAAGCAAACAATGACCGTGTACAGGGATGGATGGATCTGAAAGAATGGCTTAAGCCAAGGCTTGACGAATTCGGCGGTGAGCGCCCGATGATTCAGATATTTGATACGTGTACCGAGCTCATCAGGACACTTCCGGGTGTGCAGATAGATAAAAAGAATCCTAATGACGTGGCAAAGGAACCTCATGAGCTGACTCATGCACCAGATGCTCTGCGGTACTTCGTAGCAGGCAGACCGATAGGAGAATTGCCGAAGGTTGAGCGTGATCCTGATCTGCCAACGTATGACGAGGAAATTGAATCTTTTATAGATTATGGAATATAGGAGGAATTACCATGAAGCAGTGGATAAAATTCGCGGGGATACGCGCTATAAAGACGGTTGCGCAGACAGCTTGCGCGACAATCGGAACAGCGGCAGTGCTTGGCGAGGTTGATTGGATAGCTGTAGCTTCAGCATCTGCACTGGCGGGTGTGCTATCATTGCTGACGTCAGTTGCAGGTCTTCCTGAAGTTAAGGAGGAATAACTGTGGAGATTATATCAAACATTATTCCAAAGGGCAAAGCAAATCGCCCCGGAAAAGCTATGATTCCGCTGTATATAACCATTCATGAAACGGGTAATTACTCCGCAGGTGCAAAATCTCATGGTAATTATCTAAAGAACACCACAGCCAAGGTAAGTTGGCATTATACAGTTGATGATAACTGCGCTGTACAGCATCTCCCGACATCCGAAACGGCATACCATGCCGGTGACGGTGCAAACGGCAGAGGTAATACCAAGAGTATTGGCATTGAAATCTGCGTAAACGCAGACGGGGATTTCAGCAAGGCCTGCGAAAACACAGCAGAGCTTGTGCGGAAGCTCATGAAAGCGCATAATATCCCGATTGAGAACGTTGTGCAGCATAACCGATGGAACGGCAAAAACTGCCCGCAGAGGCTTAGACAGAGCGGATGGGCAGATTTTATAAAAATGTGTAAAGCTGAACCCAAGGAGGAAATCGAAATGACAAAGGCAGATGTAATCGCAATTATTGAAGAATACGAAAAAAACAAAGCAAAGCAGACGGTAAGTCCTTGGGCAAAGGAATCATTTGAAAAGGCAACAAAGGCGGGAATATTGGACGGAAGTAATCCAAGAGGAAATGTTTCCCGTGAGATGCTTGCAACAGTTCTGCACCGTCTTGGTTTCTTCAGATAAGGCGGTGTGTAGTGATGGTAGGTGCAGCACTGACGGCAGCTATTACTGCTGTGGCTTCGATTATCTGCCAGATTATAATTTCAAACAAAAACAGCAACGTGGTAGTTTACCGAGTTGATCAGCTTGAAAAAAAAGTTGAAAAACATAATAACTTCATAGAACGACTAACGCGGGTAGAGGATCGTGCCAAGTCAAACACACATCGGCTGGATAAGCTGGATGGCGAGGGGGAATAAGAATTGCCGAAATTCAGAATGAATATGCCTGCATCACCTACAGTACACACGAAAAGGTACAGTGCATTCAAGGGTGTAGACTTCTCATCAGATCCTACGCAGGTGGATGACTCAAGGTCTCCTCGGGCTGTGAATGTGTACCCTGATGCGACAGGCTGTCCGCAGAAAAGACCGGGATGGAAACGTATTGCTAATAACACAGACGGAGCTCCCGTCAGAGGCATACACCGCTTCAAAACTGTCGAAAAGAAAGATGATAATACTGTCAAGGTGCCTACCATGGATAGAATCATCATCCATACAGGAGATAGTTTGTATGTCAGAGAGGGCACAGCCGAGGGAGATCTTGGCACAGTAATCATGTCAGGTCTTGAGGGCAAGAAATCCACCGGCTTTATGCATGATGATAAACTCTACATCCTGACGGGAAAAGAATTTGTTGTCATCAGCACGGGAAAAAACGAACAATGGACGTTAAAAGCCAGCATGGCCGACTCTCTTGACGGTGCGTACATTCCATTAACGCGAATAGACATCTCTCCGACCTACGTGGTGCGGGGATCGGAAAAACGCCCGGACGAAAGCGGGACTACGCTCGGATGCGACTTGCTTAATTGCGCAACAGCGTATCGCCGCAACAGAGTAAACTTCGATAAGAGTAAATTAAGCGGTACTGTTAATAACTCCACAACCCCAAATTGCATGAAAGTATTGCTTGAAGGCAAAATTCCGGCTGAAACAGCGCTGGAAAAAGTTAAGTTAGTTACTGCGAGAGGAAAATCGCTACTCTGCAATTATGAGCATAAAAGTGATAATGTGTACATAGGCGATGGTAAAATTTGTGAATTGGAGGCTGGGCGCGATGTAATGTACATAGATGGTCCGCGGCTGAAAGAATGGTTAGGAAACGATGACAGCACATATTTTGAGATTTTTTACCCCATTACTCCTCCTGAAGATAAGCCTGACTTATATACTCGCATCAGCAAGTGCCACGTGGCCGACTGGTACAACAGCCGATTATTTGTATCAGGTAACCCCGATTATCCTAACGCGGATTTTTACTCGCAGGTGGGCGAACCCACATATTTTATTGATATTAACTACACCGAGATAGGAAGCCAAGACTCCCGCATCATGGGATACCTTGGTGTAGGGAATCAGCAAGCGGTGCTGAAGAGCGATAGCATTCAGCTTCAGGATTCATCCGTTTACCTGCGCAGAGCGGAATGGGATTCCGAGGAAGGTTACTATTACCCGCTACAGAGCGGGATAGTAGGAACTGGTGCAGTAAGCGAAAAGGCGATAACCACATTTGTTGATGATGCCGTATTCCTCACCAAGGAGGGAGTCATGGGGCTGATAACCGAGAATATCACGGGTGAGCGAGTGCTGGCTCAAAGGTCTACACGCATAAATAAAAGGCTGTTAGCTGAACCAAACCTCGATAAAGCTGTAATGCAGGTGTGGAATGGCTTCTTACTTATAGCCGTCAACGGGCATGTATACTTGGCTGATTCGAGGCAGAAAACCTACGCGCGCAATTCCACCAATACATATGAATACGAGTGGTATTATTGGGAGAATATCGGCATTCATTGGATTCCGTACACCTATCAGAAAGACAACGTGACTTGTCTTCTCACAATAGACGATGCGCTTATATTCGGCACGGAGAATGGCAACTTATGTGTCCTTGGCAAAAACGCAAACAATAGAGTGACTGATTTTCCGCAAGGCAACGAGAATATAAACGCCATAGGAACGGCAATAGTAGCGGAGTGGTCAACCAAGCTCGATGATGACGGGAGCTTTACATTGCAGAAAAACCTCTGCCGTCGCGGATGTGGAATATTCTTGAAAGGCGTAAAAAACGGCAAGGTTAAAATCCTCGTGCGCACTGATAAGGAATTTGACGAAGATATGCAGCTTGTTGACAAGGATTTATCTGCAAGAAGCTACAGCGAGCTCAACTTTGAGGAATTCGATTTTGAAAACTTAAGCTTTAAAAACAAAACGTGCATGGTAGCCGCACCGAATAAGCGAGTAAAGAAATACGCGGCACTGCAGATAATATGTCGGTCAGACAATAGAACCAGCGATTTCGGTTTGATGGGAATCGAGAAGCGGTACACCATCGGGCGATTCGAGAAATAAGGAGGAACACCATGGTAGCAAATGAAATACTTAAAACAGCAACGGCATTTATGTTTGAATCACCGACAAACGATGTCGATTTCCACACATTTTTTCCCGTGTTGCTTAATTTGGTAGTAGCCGAGGCTCTGCCGTATGAGAACGCATACCGAGCGGCGAACGGCATGAACGAGCTCCCGAGCGCACCCGTGATTGACAGTGTGGATACAGAGGTTGATTACTGCGATGCCATCTGCCGAACAGCACTGCCGTATGGTGTAGCTTCTTATTTCTGGCAGGATGAGAACAACGAATACCGTGCGCAGGATTTCCGCGGAAGATACATAGAGGCACTGAAAGAAGCATCACGAGCTGTTGCAATGGATGCAACAGACGAGTACAAAACGGAGGAGTAACCCAATGGAAATGATAGCGATATTCATGTTCGGAGCAATCTTCGGAATTTTCTGCACGTTATTCCCTAAATTGTTTGAAAAGCAGAACACACCGCCAACTGACGAGTCACCTGCTGTTCCCAGCGAGGACGAAAGGCAGAAACGGCTGCAAGAACAATGGGAGGCATTCTTAAATTATAGCGGTGACGATGTCGGAGGAGGTCTTGTAGATGAATAACGAAAAGAATACTCCGGCATCAATTTGGGCGGAGTATGCAAAGGGGATCAAGTACAATAACCAGATTGAACTGTACGAGCAGGTGAAGAAAAATGAAAATTTCTACATCGGCAAGCAGTGGGAAGGACTAAACGCTCCCGATCTGATAAAGCCTGTTGTAAATGTTATAAAGCGCGTTGTCAGTTACTTTATCTCGATGATAGTTTCAGATGATGTAGGCGTTAACCTTAACCCTTTCATCGAAACCAACGAAAACCGACACCACGCGCAGATACTTTCCAATGCAGTGGACGAGGTAATTGAATTCGCGGACATAAAATCGAAATCGCGCGAAATTATCCGCGATGCCGCCGTAGACGGTGACGGATTTCTCTATTGCTACTTCGATCCGGAAGCAGAAACCGGGCAGGATGCAAAGGGTAGAATCTTTGCAGAGGTACTCTCTAACGTGAACGTAATGTACGGCAACCCGTATTCTTCAGACCTGCAGAAGCAGCCGTATGTAATTATAGCATTTCGCAAGGCAATTGAGGCGGTCAAGGAAGAAGCAAAGAACAATAACAACGTAATCGAAAACCTTACCGAAGATGGTGACAGTAATCAATACGAAGTCAGCGGCGGCAGCCAGGACGGACTTGTAACTGTTATCTTAAAGCTTTGGAAAGAGAACGGCACTGTCCGCGCTATAAAAACCACGAAAAACGCCATCATCCGCGATGCATGGGATACGGGATTAAAACTCTACCCTATAGCTCATATGCGATGGAATCCTATAAAAAACTCATATCACGGCATGGCGGCAGTGACAGAAGCTATCCCCAATCAGATAAGCATCAATCAGCTTTTTGCAATGGCAATTCATTCTGTAAAATCAACCGCATTCCCCAAAGTCATATTTGACCGAACAAAAATTCAGGGATGGTCAAATAAGGTTGGTCAAGCAATCGGCGTTGTTGGCAATCCCAACGAGGCAATTTACAGCGGTTTTCGTGCGCCGGATATGTCTGCGCAGGTGATGGATTTAATCGAAAGATTAACGCAGAAAACTCTTGAATTCATGGGCGCGTCAGATGCCGCACTTGGCAATATTAAGCCGGACAATACCTCAGCTATCATAGCCACGCAGAAAGCCGCGGCAATGCCCTTGGAACTTCAGCGACTGGAATTCTATCGGTTTACCGAAGAATACATCCGCGTCATTCTTGATAACATCGCAGTGTATTACGGCTTACGTCAGGCTTCGTTTAAAGAGGACGGCAACACTGTTGTAATACCATTCGATTACAGTATCTTTGATACCGCAAGCTTCAGCTTAAATATTGATATCGGCTCAGCTGCGTACTGGTCAGAACTGATGCAGATTCAGACTCTTGATAACTTGTTCAGTAAGCAGATTATCCCTGATGCAATAACTTACCTCGAAAATATTCCGGATAACTACCTGCGCGGTAAAGGTAAGATTATCGAGGAGATTAAGAAGCGACAGGAAGAGGCAGCGATGCAACAGCAAATGCAACAGCCGCCAATGCCTAACGGAGGTATGATGTAATGACTTACAACGAGATACTCGTCCAAGTAAACTCCGCAAATGTTGGTGATGTGGACAGCGTGGTAGATATGCCGTTAAATCCCACTGACGCAGGTTGGACACCTACAGAAATTCAAGAACGTTTTGACGCACTTCCAAACGCGGTCAAGGAGAAACACAATGCTTTGATTCCTCCGCTTGAAAATTTAGTAAATACCATTTCTACGGACATCGCAGGTATTCGCGAAGTAATTGAAAACTTGCCATCCGGCGGCGGTGGAACGGGCGAAAAGGGCGAAAAAGGTGACAAGGGCGATAAGGGTGATAAAGGAGACCCCGGTTACACACCCGTTCGCGGCATTGATTATTGGACAGCTTCCGATATAGCCGAGATTAAATCCTACGTAGACACCGCGATACTCGGAGGTGAATGGTAATGTCTGTGAAATCTGCATTAACCGCAATAGGCGATAAGCTGCGCAGCCTGCTCGGAGTAACGGATAAATATTCCCTATCGGAGATGCCTTCCGCAATTGAGAATGTGTACGGCAAAGGCAGAAGTGATGGGAATGTAGATGGGCAGGCATTCGGGTACAGCAAAGGTGTGGAGCAAGGCAAGCTTGACGAGTATAACCGATTTTGGGACGAGTACCAGCAGAACGGCAACCGGTATCAATATTCATATTCATTTGCAGGCCCCGCGTGGAACGATGAGACGTTAAACCCAAAGTATGAGTTAAAGTCTCCTACCTCATCGGCGGCTATTAACTTAAATTACGCATTCTACTACAATACAGGCATAACGAGAACTCCGCATATTGTTTCCACGGCAAACGTTACGTGGTCTGGGACTTTTACGCAAGCAAAGAATATTAAAACACTTAATATAAGCGGTGTAATCGGCTCAAACTTCGATGTTCGACACCTGACTCAGCTTGAGAAATCGAGCTTTACCACGGTGAGAGATTGCTTGTTAAAATCCGCGTCCGGTAAGACAGTGACTTTCAGCAAGACTGCAAAAGAAGCAAACTTCACAGCTGATGAGTGGACGGCGTTCTGGAGCGAATACGGAAACTGGGAAATAGGTCTTGCGTAAGGAGGAGAAACCATGAAGAAACGAATTACACTAATCGCTGAAGACGGAAAATGGCTTACAGACGGGGAGAAATATCTCCGTGAAGTCATCTTAACCGTCGGTGAAAACGGCGAAGCATGGCGCGAAATTACTGATGCCGAATATGAGAAAATTATCGCGGAAAACCAGCGCGATGATATATTAATTTAATTTTTTTAGGAGGAAATCAAAATGTCAGAAGAAACCAATCTGAACATGACTGATGAAATCACAGCAGGCGTTGACCTGCCCGAAAGTTTATTCGATGATGCTGAGGTAACGGCAGAAACCAAGTCGGAGCCGGAAGTAACAGAGAAAAACTCAGAGAGTGAAGTGAAGACCGATTCTAAACCACAGGAAGAGGTTGGAGCTGTACCTCAGACCCTCAGGCTTAAGTACAACGGCGAAGAGAAAGAAATCTCTCTTGAGGAAGCGGTCCAATTGGCACAGAAAGGCATGAATTATGACCATGTAATGAGTGAACGTGACTCATTTAAAGCCAACAACGAAATCCTCAAGAAATGCGCAAAAGAAAGCGGACTTTCACTCGAACAGTATTTAGCTGCGCTTGAGAATCATTCCGTCAGAACAGCGATGGAGACCGAGCTTGAAAAGCTTGAGGAAGAATTCCCCGATATGTCCGAAGAGGCAATGGAGGAATTAGCAAGATATCGCGTAGAAAAAAAGACCAGAGAGCGGGAGGCGGCGGAAGCCGAAGCAAATCAAAAGGCACTGGATGCACGCACTAAACCGTGGCGTGATTTCATTAAAGTCTTCCCCGAAGTTTCAATAAAAGACCTGCCTGCGCCCGTGGTCAAATCAATTGAAGATGGCAGAACGCCTGTTGAAGCATATCAGGCACATCTCCTTGCGGAGCTGCAAGAAAAGAATAAGATTGCAGAACAGACCGGTATGAATAAGGCGAGGTCAATTGGCTCTGCCGCAGGTGATGCCATCGACAAAAACAAGGATGCATTTTTAGAAGGATTTTTATCTTAAAATTTAAAGGAGGCTATTTAAAATGGTAATTATGCTACACGACAAATACGCATCAGAAATCCAGACGAAGTTTGTTAAGGAGAGTCTGATTAGCGGACGTTTCAAAAATGACTATTCATTCTCAGGAGTTAAGACCGTCAAGATTTCAACTCCGCTCACCGTTCCCATGGTGGATTACAAGAGAGAGGGTGCAAATCGTTACGGCACTCCCGAAGAGATGCAGGACATCGTTCAGGAAATGACTCTTAGCCAGGACAAGTCTTTTGCTCTCACTATTGATAAGGGCAACAATGCAGACCAGAACGGCATCAAAGAAGCAGGCAAGATGCTCTCTCTGCAGATTGCAGAGCAGGCTGTTCCTACCATGGACAAGTATTGCTTTAACGCACTGGCTCATAAGGCAGGTAAGATTGTTGGAAGCAGCGGCAAGCTCACCACTGAGAATGTTTGCAAGACTATCACCGAAGGCACTACCTACATGGACGATGCTGAAATCCCGTCTGACGGACGTACACTCTATGTCCCCAGCGCAACCTATGCTGCATTGCGCCTTTCAAACGAGTTTCAGAAGTGTGATGGACTGCTTGAGAAGTCACTTGCAAAGGGACAGGTTGGTACTTATGACGGCATGGCTGTTGTTAAGGTACCCGCTGGCAGATGGCCGGCAAATGTAAACTTTATTATTGCACATAAGTCAGCGGCTTGCGCACCCGTGAAGCTTAACGATACCAAGCTTCACCAAGACCCGCCCGGAATCTCCGGTAACCTGCTTGAGGGCAGACAGTATTACGACCTGTTCGTTTTTGCTGCAAAGTGTGACGGCGTATACGTGAACGTAAACACCGCATCCGGCGGCGGCACTATCTGCGCCACACCCACCATCACCGCATCAACCGGTGCAATTTCCGGAAGCGGAGTGAACATTAAGTACACCACTGACGGCAGTGACCCGAGATACTCACCCACTGCAAAAACCGGAACAGACCCCGATGTTGAAGTAGGAGCTGTTGTTAAAGCTTATGCTTACAAAGACGGTGCATTCCCGTCAGGCGTTGCAACTGCAACTGTCACCGGCTAATACCCGCAGCAATAAACTAAATAAAAGAGGCACGGATTTCGTGCCTCTTTTTTGAAAAAAGGAGGTAATTAAATTGGCAATTTACGAAGAAAAAAAGCCTGTTACCGCAACTGTTTACCCCAAAAACGGAAGCGCGTACACGGGATACGTTATAGATGGCAAGACCTATAAAGACGCAGCAGGTACTCAACGAATAGACAGCGGCTCGACAGTGCAGATGGCAGATGGTCGGCAGTTTTCATACAATCCCGCCACACCTGTCGGCATCGTTGATTCTTCCGGAAAAAGCGGCACCGGATACATAAAAGACGGAGCTACTTATCTTGATGAGGCGGGAACTCAGCGCGTTGCACCCGGCACAACCGTGAACACAAACAACGGCTCATATTATTACGGCGGTGCAGCAATTGGTGGCGTACCTACCGCGGCAACGGCAAAAAAACAGTACAAGTCATCGTTTAACGATGCCATGGATATGTACGGAGCCGCGACAAAAGCACAGAATGATGCTATTGATGCGGCAATTCGTAACGCAGCGGCAGACTATGCTCTTCGCAGACAGCAGGTGCGCGACAATTACGGACGCGCAAATGAAGAGGCAGAGCGAGCATACATCAAAGCATCAAATCCATATGGCCCCATTGCACAGAGGTTGGAAGCTCTTGGTCTTGGCGATTCCGGATATGCAGAAACCACCTACGCCCGCCTTGGCAATGAATATCAGCGACAAATAAGTGAGAACATTCGCGCAATGGAGGGAGCGATAGCTGAGATTGACCTCGCAGAAACCAAAGCACGTAATGAGGGTGATATCCAAAAAGCTAATATGCTCGCACAAGAAAAGCAGCAGATGGCGGCGGCAATAATCCAGATGAGCGGGAATATGTACAATGCCGATATGTCAAATCTTGGCACAGCAATGAATGCAGTGCAGACCGCAGAAACTAATGAGTATAACCGAAAGTGGGCAGAAGAAGAACTCGCGTACAACCGTGCTGTTGCTGAACAGAATACCGCTGACCAGCGGCGAATAAACGCATACGCCTTAATTCAACAGGGTATGATTGATGACGAGATTGCTGCAATGGCAGGTAAGACAGTAGACGAGGCATGGCAGATGTACTATGACTTCCTCAAAGCACAGCCTGTTAAGGCAACATCCGGCGGCGGTGGAAGCAGAAAAACACCTTCTCCTGAAACAGCACCTGTCTCCGCAATGGATGCATACGCAATGTATCTTTCTGCGGGTGATGGCGTTGACATGGGAACATTCGCAAAAGCATACTGGAAAGACCTTGGCTATTCCAATGAGTCACAGCTGTTAATCGCACTGCAAACAGCGGAGGGTAATGAACAAGGGGAGAAATATACAAACATCAATGACTTTGGAGCTGAGTACAGCACAATTTGGAACAATGTAAGAAGAATGAAAGATAGGGGAAAAAGCGACTCTGAAATTCGTGCGTATTTGGATTCAAAAAAAGACGAAAGTATAAGCGATGCAGGCTTGGAAAAAATTCTGCAAAACTTAGGATGGCTTTAATAAGAAGGGCGGAAACAAACATGGGAAGAGCTTCGGATATACTTAACAAAGCAAACGAAACGGGGCGAGCAAGCAAAATGCTTGGCGTTCAGCCAATCACACCCGCGAAACAACCTGCTGCGACAGCTGTGCAAACACCAAAGGCTGTATCTCCTGCGGTGCAGACTATCGCGAACAATGCAAAAACTCCTCTGTCCTTGCCCGGGCAGAAAACACGGAACGCGGCAAACAACGTGCCGCTTCCGTTGACTCCGGCAACACCTGCACCGAGCATAATGGTTTCTACGCCTGCACCAAAGGCGCAGATTCACAGCACAGCTCCGAAAGAAGCATACAAGCAGACACAGCGAGAAATAGAAAACCTGCGTACCCAGAAGAATGCTGCTAAAGAAGAGAGAGCGCAGTGGGAGAAGAAGAACGCACAGTATCGTGCGGGTATGTCAAGAGCGGGAGTAAACAGCGGCTTCTTTGATAACAAAATAGCCGAAAACAATGCACAGATAGCGCAGATTGATAACAAAATCGCCCTCCTTGATAACGATATTTCAAATCTCAAGGCAAAAGAAAAAGAAGAATATAACAATTATTTGCAAAAGCTTCGTAACAGCGAAAACTTTAGGTACAATACTGCACCGCGCTCTCCTGAAAAAGGAAGCGAGATTTATAACAAAGTTAATGCTGGCGCGCGGGCGATTTCACCCGAACTTGTAAAGTTGCAAGAAGCTATTGTTGGGCATTACGGCAACATAACAAGCGATGAAAGAGATATGTACAATTATCTTTATCATACTCGCGGAGAAGAAGCGGCAAATGAGTATTTAGATTATATTGAAGAAGATTTGCGAGCCCGCGAAGGTCTTAAAATGCACCAAGAATACAACGAGAAAAAAGGCATTCCGCGGATGATAAGAGGCGGACAGATTGCTGTTGCTGCGGGTGCTGCAGATTTCGGGAAAGGTATCAGCCAGATGTTTTCAGAAGAAGCTGTTAATACTGCGCCCGTGCAATATGCCGCGGGGAAGATAAGCGAAAATGCATCTGGCGTAAGCAAAGTAGCCTTTGACCTTGCAAGGACAGCGGCAAATATGGCACCGTCAATTTTATTAAGCATAGCAACAGGAAACTCTGCCATTGGTACTGCTGCACTCGGAACATCTGCGGCAGGCAATGCTTATGCCGAGAAAGTCAGAGAGGGATATGATGCGGATGAAGCTAAAACATACGCAGCTTTAGTTGGCTCATCCGAAGCATTGTTGCAGTATGCTCTGGGTGGTATTGGCAAATTAGGCGGTAAAATAAGCGGCAAGGTACTCGCAAAAAACATTGAAGCCATCGATAAGGCATTTTTGCGTGTATCTGCAAAATTTGCAAAAGCTGGGCTATCAGAAGGAATGGAAGAAACATTGCAATCGTATCTTGAGCCTGCGTTTGCTTCATGGGTATTTAATGAAAAATACGAAGCCCCGGAACTCGAAGATGTAGTATATACATTTATTACGAGCGCACTCATGGGCGGAATGTTTGAAACCGGGGAGATAATAAACAGCGAGATTGAGCGTAGAGAAAACCAAGCACAAAAAAACACCTACCTTGCGGACGGTGGTGCTGGAAAATATGATTATGACGCGCTTGTTTCGAAACCTGACATAAATGTTGTGACAATAGATGATAGTGTACAATACAATGCAGATGGACATACAAGAAAGAATATAATTCAAACTGCGCTGAAAAACGCTGCAAAAGTAGGGACACAAGAAGAGGATGGTGGAGTTTCTATATATGTAGAGGATGTTGGGCACAATGTCAAATTATATGGAACTGGATTAAAACATGGTCTTGATAGACGGCTTCAGCAGAATGCAGCAGTTACGTTGAAAACTGGCGAGCTGTTAAAAAATGCAATTCGAATAAATGAGTTGACACCCAAAAAAGAGAATACATCCGGGAGTTATGTTTTGCTCAGTGTAGCAAAAAATGAAAATAATGAGCCTTATGTAGTCGAATTTGTAGTAAATGAATTTGACAACACAGTTGAATCAATGGATGTTTTATACTCTTTGAATGCAAAAAAAGAACCGGCTGTGCGTAATGCACCCAAGTCCACGGGAACCCCGCTTCTTGTTACCGGTTCATCTATCAGTATATCAGAGTTGTTGGATTTGTCAAGGTCGCATTTCTCGGATGTTTTGCCGGAAAGTGTATTGCGGCATTATGGATACGCTTCTCGGCCGGAGGGGAAGTTGGGAGAATCGGCATTGTACTCAAGAAAAGTAAATTCAACAATAAAAGGGGAAACGGGAGTGCAATCCACCCCAACTGTCAACACGGGCAATGCAACGGTGGACAGGGTGGTAACGGAGCTGATGGGCGGAAAGCAGATTGCTAACAGCCAGATATCTTCCGTTCTCAATGATGCGGAAGCGGTCAGAACACTGCGAGTAACAGCGGGATTACGCACTATGGGTAAAACTAAAGCAGAACAGCGCGCCGCGGTAAAGGACGTGCTTCTGAAGCTTGCGGATGAAGCAACAGAGAAACGCAGTGCCACCATGGAGAGACTGTCATCTATAGCTGATATTGACCTTGATAATATCCCACAGACAAGCAATGCTCAAAGGATTATGAATACTGCAGTAAGAGAAGACATTCCGACAATGCTTGACAATGCGAAAACGCAGAGAAATGCCCCCGTAAATGTAATGAGAACAGCACCGGATGCGGACTTGAACACTGCAGTCAAGAACGAATATGGCTACGGTGATAACGGTGCACGTGCATATGTCGAGGCTGTTAAAAACCTCCCCGATGTAGACCGTGTCGAGGCAAGACAGGAGTTTACCGCTGCATATATGAAAGGGTTACAAGGTGCAGAGGTTAATCAGAAAAATATGTCCGATATGCAGGTTGCC
>JAEIGA010001553.1_pt1 | contig 35899 bp, 35 predicted proteins | sample 9270691 | NCBI WGS metagenome assembly JAEIGA01 (sample SAMN17057246, study PRJNA624740) | gut metagenome | biome: biome; isolation source: fecal sample | host: Bos grunniens | place: China: Xizang | collected 2019
TAATTCTGTGTGAGATATAATAAAAGGATTCTAAATGACAGAAAAAAAACGTTCTATGTTAAGATCTTTGGCTGGTACATCAGGTGCTTTTGGGATACTTCTTGCGCTGTGCGCAGTTGGAACATCAGACTTTCATGATGAACTGCAATTTGCAGACGAAGAAACACGTCAACATTATGAAAACAAGATTATCAGCGAAAAATCATGTGTTAAACTGACTGGACTTGCCACAGTGTTTATGTTAGGCGGGGCCGCAGGGTTAATATTAACCGAAAAGAAAGGCAGAAAGCGTTAATACACACCATAAAAACATTTTAAATTAATAACCGCCCAATCGGGCGGTTATTTTTTTCGTTAAAATTCATATCTGAATTTTGCACGACCGGTTTGCGATGTGTAATCTGCACGCGCCTCAATATCATAACTGAGCGCCATGTTCAGTGGCCCATACATCATGCCGATTTCAACGCCAACCTCGTTCGCAATACGAGACAGACCTTCGCCCGACAGCGAATACGCACTTACGCCTGGTATCGCCACCGTTACACGATTATCGTCTGATATCAAATCATACTTTAACGCATAATGTAATGCCGGACGCAGAACCCACCCATTATCCATTAATACATCAAAACCATAACGCGTACCAAGCGATGCCGTCAGATAATTACTGCTGTCAATCTTGTTTCTGATACCCATGCTGTTTGTATAGTTCACAGAATCAAGATAGATATAGCGCAAAGATACTTCTGGTGTTATACCACCAATGAAATCATACCCAAATGCAACGTTTGCGCCAAATGCATCCATATCATAGTCTGACGATACCGCCAACCCCAGCGCAGAACCACGTTCAGAATAATCAGATGTCGTATAGTTCATAACTGCATTCATGTACCAATTGCTGGGCTTGTACTGAGCATAGACAAATACAGAATGTGAATCTATTTCCGTATTACGTGCAGACGCGCCAATGTCAGAATGCCCAAACATATAACCCGCCCCAAGTGTCAGAACTTCATTAAATATCCCGTCAATACCGGCGGCAATTCCACGAGTGTACGCATTGAACGCATCACTGTGTTTAGATTTATTGTACAGACCCTGGGCCCATATGCCACCCGGCAACATGCGAACATCACCACCATTGCGCCCCATTGCCGTCAAACCCATTCGTTCAGCCGCAACACCCGCCACAGAACGCTGAATCCCCATACCAATTGATTGAGACACAGATTCTGTTTCTGGATTTATCGCAACAACAGCTTCTTTGACATTCGAACGCGCATCGGGCATACCGGATGCCAAACTGTTCTGAATCAAAACAGACAAATCATTTAATGGCGACGATGTTGATGAAGCCACACCCGCAACTGTACGCGCCACGTCATCAGACAAATCATTTTGGGACGCAATATCAGATACTGATTTTACTGTCGCCGTCACATCTCCGCCGTTCCAGGCCAGGTCATAAATCGGACTGCTGATATCAACGCTGTTAAACATCTGACTTCCAAACACCTTGTACGTGCCGGCATTGTCAAACGACAGTTTTATTGTGCCTTCGCCTGTAAAACCACCATTGCTTGTGACATTAATTTGGGCAGTATCGGCTGTACGTAATGTCGCCAACATTGTACCATCCAGCGCAATCGCCCCCTGGGTCACAGACGACATACCAATATCTAGAACTGCACCAGTGGCAACATTTAATGTCCCGCCACCCGTTATTCCGCCAACAATCGTCGCATTTTTGTTAAAGTTCACAGTACCATCATTATAGATATCATTTCCAACATTATTTGCGGTATTACCACGAAATGTGGCATCACCATTAAATGTTATTGTGTCATTATTATATATTGCGCCCCCCATACCACCGGCATGATTATTTACAAATGCAACGTTATTGTTAAACACGATTTTAGATGTACCTGTTGAACCACCAGATTCGGCAACCGCGTTCCATATCGCACCGCCATTTAATGTGGCATTATTATTTACAAAGCGCGTGGCACCGTTGACTGTTATTTCTGCGTCTTGCCCTGCCCCATCAAATGCACGCGACACAATTGCACCACCGTGGGCACTGGATTTATTTGATTCAAATAAATTAGTCCCTGTTTCTGTTCCGACAATCAATGCAGTGGTACCGGTATTGCCACGATTATGAATTGCACCGCCGCCACTTTTTGTTGCACCTGTGTCACGCGCAATATTGCCAACGAAAATATTTTCTGTCCCCAAGATATTCATATCCCCGGCATTGAATACCGCACCACCATACCCTGCATTTGAAGAATTATTTGAAAACGATACATTTTTGGCAATAAATGAAACCAAACCACCGTTGTCTAATGCGCCTGCTGAACTGGACGTTGCGTTAGACGCAAACAATATATTGCCAGTTGTGTTTGCACTGGCAGTCCCAGAGTTTTTTATTCCACCACCATTACTGCCCGTATTGCTGGTAAAGACAAGGTCGCCACCCGTCAGGGAAACCGTACCCAAATTAACCAATGCGCCATTTAAATTGTTTGTATTAGACGTAAAATTTGCCCCCTTGGCAAAAGTTACTGTGCCAGACGTATTATTATTTAGCAACGTGCCAACACCTGTATTCCCAGTAAAATTTGCCGAATCCGCAAACGACAGCTTACTGTTGGATTCATCCAAAAATATCGCGGACGCACCAGCAGCAGTATTGTTTGCAAATGTTGCCGCCTTTTCAAATTCTAGGTTACCACCCAGAATCGCAATCGCACCACCACTTGTACCGGCTGTGTTCCCTGTAAATTCCGCATCGCTGTTAAATATCATATCACCACCCGCGATTATTGCACCACCACGACTGGCACTTTCATTGCCGTTAAATGTGGCACTGTCCGCAAAAACAATCATACCACCGCGATGATTGATTGCGCCACCGCCGGAAAAGACACTGTTTGAAGATGCGGTCACTTTATTGCCACTGAATGTAGTCGCGCCCAAAAATAATACATCAGGGGCTGTCGCCGTACCGTTACCATAATTAAATATTGCACCACCACCGTTTGTATTATTCGTGGCATTGTCATTAAATACAGATTTTCCGTCAAAAACAATTTTACCACCCTGGGTATATCCAGAACCACTGATTGATGACAACCAACCATTTCCAATCACGCCACCCATACCGCCATCATTCAGCGAATTTCCAACAAACAAAGTTTCACCATCAAATAACAGCGTTACATCAGGAACATCCTGCATATAAAACACACCACCATTATTTGCAGTTGTAGATGCGATATTTTCGGCAACCAGATTATTGTATGTTGTATTTTCTGAAATCACCTGACGGGTGGTAACAGTATCTGCAATTGCCGGCATAACCAATAATGCAGGCAAGATAGAAATTTTAAATAATATGCTATGTTTCATATATCATCCTTTTTTTAGTTTGACGATATATGTATAAAACTTTAAACAGTAAAAATAACTAGGTTCGTTTTCATACAAAAAAACCGGCAAAAGCCGGCATTTTGATTAATTTTTTCTGCGCTTTTTTGCATAATATAATTTTGTGTATTCTGACAAAATCTCTATCATCAAACCACGAATTCCATTCTTGTCCCAGAAATGTTCCGCGCCCGTCAAAGATTCTTTAAAATCACAAAACGCCATCTTTTCACAATCAATAAAACCGACAATATTTAAATCATCATCCAGCATAAAGTTATTTCCAATATCATTATGAAACCAACCATACAGATAATCAGGATCGGCATCAGATACAGGTTTTAAATCAGACAATTCTGACGGATCAGAATTGCCGATAACATACAAGAAATTAGCCAGCTGTTGCGCAATTTTTGTTTTATTTTTATTTATATAGACCGGTGAAAAATCCGTCAGCATTTTACCCGGAATATATTCATAACGCCGAACAATACTGTTATTGTATTTTATTAATTCCATTTCTGGAAATCGTATTGGCGTAATATTTTTGAACGCCGTTACAACACGCGATTCATGGTACGCACGCGATTCGCGTCCTGGAATCAAAAAGAATTTAAACACATGTTCATCATTTAATAACACAACCAGATTGTGACATCCAACACCAAATTCAACAGATAATTTTTTTACACCACCACAATTTTTATCCGCCCAGCGACGTACATATTTTACATATTTATAAATCGATGGATTATTTAAAATAACACGAACCTTGCTGCGAGTCTTCTTATTTGGAATAAAACCACAAATAATATTTGAAAAAATATGTCTAAGAGCCATTTTGTCCCCCATCAAACAACTTATCATATTCACGTAACACGGCACGCATCAGTTCACGATTTGGAGAACGTTTGTCCGCAGTAAACGTCGCAGAAAAATCGCCAAAATAACAATCTTCCCAATCTATAAAAGATATTATCTTCATTGTATTCATATCTACAAAAAAATTATCCCCAATATCACCGTGAAACCAGCCATATTTATAACCTGGTCGCGCATCCGGCACAGGTTTCAGATCACGAATCTGTTCAAGATCACAGGATGCCAACGTATGAATAAAACCGGCAATTTGTGGCGCTAATTTTTTTATATTTTTTAACGCAATGTCTGTCGGCATTTCACGTAGACGCACCCCACATACAAATGGATAGCGACGAACCAACATTCCACGATGCATGAATACATCAACTGGTGGAATATTTATTGGCGATATGGAAACAAATGCATCAACAAGCCTTTTTTCACGCATCGCCAGTTCATCAGAATCAGAACGACGCAACGGAAACTTGAACACATATTCATCATTTACACTGATTATTAAATTGCGCGCCTGATACCCAACAAATGTTTTTAGTTTTTTTATTGGACGACCTGTATTTTTGCGAACAAATCGCACATAAGACAGCATAGGAGAATTCATAATGACACGTAAACGCTTGCGCTTGTCTTTGTTATAAACACAACCACATATAATATTTGTAAAAAATCGCCGAATTTTACCCGCCATGATATATGTATCCTAGGTTAAAAAAATATTAGGTGCAAGGAAAAGTTTCATTTGAAAAATACAATAAATACGTGTAGTATGTAAACCACGGTCCCATCGTCTAGCGGTTAGGACATCAGATTCTCATTCTGGTAACACGGGTTCGATTCCCGTTGGGACTGCCATTTTTGTATTTTGCACAGTTAAGGTTTAAATAATGGCAAATACTATAAAATACGACGATAATTCACCTGTATTTTTATTTACAAACGAAAACATACAGGAATACATTGCAAAATCTGGTGGCGCAACAAACAAAAATATTTTGACAGTCGCCAGTTCTGGCGATCATGCGTTCGAAGCATTGTTGGCTGGCGCAAAGCGGGTTGATATATTTGATATAAACAAAATGCAAAAAGCGGTCGTAGATTTAAAATCAAAAATGATACAGCATTTGGATTACGGCGAATTTATGGATTTCTTTTTTTCAAAACGCATGCAATTTAAATTAGAACTGTTAACCAAAATCGATCAAAACATAACCCCAGACGAAATTATATTATTATTAGATTTAACCAGTGAAAATTATCGCATTTTTGAATCTGATCGTACCATCGAAAATACATCGTATTTACAATACAGCGATAAATACAAAGACCTGAAGGTCAAATTGCCACACAGTTTTGATTTTAAACATGTAGACATAAAACAATTACCACATGTGATTAATCAAAAATATGATTATGTAATGCTGTCGAATATTTATGAATCAATGCCAAAAAATAAAAAGAATGAAATTGATGCAATGAACGATTTCTATAAACAAGTTTTAAATCCACTGTCTGCAAACCTGAATGATAATGGCATAATATTCCTGGACTATATGTGGTCACCAGACGACACGCCGACAGATCAATTCTTAAATTTCTGGAAATCTTTTTTTACTGTCATGAACAAAAAAATACAAAAACATCACAGGATGGATATATGCACCGTAAAATCAAACATGACAAACCAACCATTTGATTTTGTCGTGCGCATGCAACAAAAATATAGGTAAAGCAAAAAAAACGCCCGATTGGGCGTTTTCTTATTATCTGACCGCAGACACTGCAATTCTTTTGCGACCCGCTGCGCGACGACGATTCAAAACTTCGCGGCCGCCCTTGGTTTCCATTCTGGCACGGAAGCCGTGTGTACGGATACGACGTGTCTTAGAAGGCTGATATGTACGTTTTGTTGCCATGACTTAATTCCCTTAGTTCTACTTTTCTTTTTTCGTTCCGCGTGCCCGAGCAGCATCATAAGCACCCAGAAAAAATCCGTTTGTGCGTCTATTTAATCACACGAATTATAAAAACGCAACTATTTTCTTTAAATTATTTTGATTTTACCAACCCCATCTTTTTTAAGCCCTCTAAAAACAAATAATATACAAATATAGATGTTAATAATCTGTAAAATGGTAAAAACATATCTTGTACCCCTGTTTACTTTTGCTTTTGCTGCATTAAACGTTTAACACAACGTGCAACATCAATCATATCTATTACACGATCAATCCCCCACGCATAACATGTATAATACGCACGTACTAATCTATCATCACGCGACGCTTCGCGGGCATCGTTAATAATCTGTTGACCTTCTTTTAAATCTTGTTTTATCTGCTCTAGTTTCATCTTTATTCTCCTTATAAACATTACCACAAACAACAGTTTTGTCAAACGTTTTTTTAACCTTTATTTCTTGACGAAAAGCCTATAAATCTGCTATGTTTTGTGTGTTATTAACAATAGGAAAGGCAGTATGTCAGAAAATATCAATGAAGTGAATGAAGTAAAAGTTCCACAGTCTTCGTTGGAACACGAGATGCGAACCAGCTTCCTGGATTACGCAATGTCTGTTATCGTTGACCGCGCATTGCCAGATGTGCGCGACGGATGCAAACCTGTGCACCGCAGAATTCTGTATGTTATGAACGATGTTGCACCGGCAACAAAACCAACCGTTAAGTCTGCACGTATCGTCGGTGATGTTATGGGTAAATACCATCCACATGGCGACAGTTCTATTTATGAAGCCATGGTGCGTATGGGTCAAGACTTTTCAATGGGCGAAATGCTGGTTCAGGGTCAGGGTAACTTTGGTTCACGCGACGGTGACAAAGCTGCGGCCATGCGTTATACTGAGGCACGCCTGTCAAAACTGGGTGCATCATTGATGGACGATATGGACAAGGATACAGTTGATTGGATGCCAAACTTTGACGGCAGCTTGCAAGAACCGGTTGTTTTGCCAACAAAATTCCCAAACTTCTTGGTAAATGGCGGTTCAGGTATTGCGGTTGGTATGGCAACAAACGTTCCAACATATAACCTGGGCGAAATTTGCAATGGTATATTGGCAATCTTGGATAATAAAAATTTAACTGACGATGAATTGTTCGGAATCATCCCAGGGCCAGACTTTCCAACAGGCGCAATGATTATGGGACACGCTGGTGCGTACAAGGCACACACAACTGGGCGCGGTTCAATCATCGTTCGTTCAAAAACACATATGGAAGATTTTCGCGATCACCAGGCAATTATCGTTGATGAAATTCCATATCAGGTAAACAAAGCACAACTGATTATCAAAATCGCAGAATTAATCAAAGATAAACGCATCGAAGGCATTTCTGAAATTCGCGACGAATCATCCAAGGAAGGTTTACGTATCGTTATTGAATTGAAACGCGACGCAATTTCCGAAGTAGTATTGAACCACTTGTTCCAATACACAGAAATGCAGACCAGTTTCCCTGTTAATATGATGGCACTGAACCGTGGCAAGCCGATGCTGTTTAACGTTCGTGGCGTACTGGACGCATTTATTGATTTCCGCGCCGAAGTTATTCGTCGCCGTACAATCTTTGATTTGAACAAGGCACGCAATCGCGCACACACTTTATTAGGTCTGTCTGTTGCGGTCGGCAATTTGGACGAAGTTATAGAACTGATTAAATCCAGTCCAAATCCAGACGTCGCACGCGAAGCGTTAATTTCACGCGGATGGAAGGCATCAGATATCGAATCATATATCCAACTGATTGATGATCCAAACACAGAATACAAGGACGGCATGTTCTATATGTCCGAAGACCAGGCGCGCGCAATTCTGGAATTACAATTACATCGTCTGACAGGACTGGAACGCGATAAAATTCACAATGATTTAACAACATTGGGCGCAACAATTCGTGACCTGTTGGAAATTTTAGGCAGTCAGGAACGCATTGTTCAAATTATTCGCGACGAAACAACCGCTGTGCGCGACAACTGGGCATCACCACGTCGTACAGAAATTTCAGATGCAGAAATCGATATCGATATCGAAGATTTGATTGCGCGCGAAGATATGGTTATTACCGTTTCCAACACCGGATATATTAAACGCGTCGCACTGGATACATATCGTGCACAAAAACGTGGCGGCAAAGGACGTAACGCAATGGCAACAAAAGACGACGACTATGTTGTACAGGTATTTGTTGCAAACACACATACACCATTGCTGTTCTTCAGTTCCAAGGGTCTGTGTTATAAATTAAAAACATATAAATTACCAGAAGCCGCGGCAGCTGCCAAGGGACGACCATTGGTAAATCTGTTACCACTGGAAAACGGAGAAACAATTACTGCGATTTTGCCAGTATCCGAAGAAGACGCTGCACGCGTGGCAGAATCAGACAAAGAACACTTCTTGATGTTTGCGACTGCATCGGGTACCGTACGCCGTAACCGTATGTCTGATTTCGATTCAATTCGCGCAAATGGAAAAATCGCAATGAAACTGGATGAAGGCGACAGCTTGATTTCTGTTATGCCATGTACCGAAGACCAAGATGTATTCTTGGCCACATATCGCGGTCGCGCAATTCGATTCCCTGTGCCAGAAATTCGCGTATTCGCCGGCCGCAATTCAACCGGTGTACGCGGTATCACGCTGGGCGCAGATGACCGTATTATCGGCATGTCAATGCTGAATCGCGGTGAATCTGATTCATCTGTACGCGCAGCATATATCAAGCAATCACGTGCCGCACGCCGTGCAGAAACAGGTATTGAAGAAGAAGCAGACGCAGACGAAGAAGAAACAACAATCGTTCTGAGTGATGAAAAAATGGCCGAAATGGCAGCACGCGAAGAATTTATTCTGACCATTTCTGAAAACGGTTTCGGCAAACGCACCAGTTCGTACGAATACCGTCTGACACATCGTGGTGGTGGTGGATTTACCAACATCAAACTGGGTGGAAAAAATACGGCTGTGGCCGGTTCGTTCCCAGTTGAAGATGACCATGATATTATCATGGTAACAGATGGTGGTAAAATCATTCGCACGCCAGTAGACGACGTTCGCATCGCAGGTCGCAGCACCGCCGGCGTTACATTGTTCCGCACTGCGGATAATGAAAAAGTCGTATCTGCCATTTCTATTGAAGGCGCAGACGAAGAAGAAGCAACAGAAGAAACAATAGTTTCAGAATAATAAACAAAGGAATATGTCGGCATGGAAAACTTAAACGAATACTTTGCATCGATAAACGAAGTTTCAAAACAATTGGCCGTGCCGGCACATACCCTGCGATATTGGGAAAAACAGTTTCCAACCGCAATTCGACCAACAACCGGGGCGGGCGGGCGCAGATATTACAGAACAGAAACCGTAAATAAACTGATAAAGATAAAAGACCTGTTGTACACACATGGCATGACAATTGCAGGGGTAAAAAAATTACTGCGCGACGGAAACCTGTCCGGCAATTTGCCAGATGGCAACGCATCGCAATCGGTGGCAATGTCACAAAAAATCACCCCAACCTATTCGACCGATGAAATAGATACAGCAATAACATTGTTGGAAAACGCAAAAAATATTTTGCAATAAGAAAAGTTGTTAGTGGTTAGTATTAATACTAACCACTGATTTATTAAGCCGCTATTTTATAATTTTTGGAATCCAATTGGATGTATCCAAATTTTGCAAATCTGATGGCAAATCAGACACAGATAAAATATTCCAGTGTTGCGTGCGACCAAATGGTCCAATTTTACCGCGGACATTTAAAACAGATGGCGTTTTTTTATCCTGCCACATCAGGCTGGAATAAACCTTGCCTGATTTTGGGTCCATGATTTTCCCGTCTTCGTATTCGGAATCGTCTGCATCCCATTCCATATTCCAGATTATGTCCAGGCCAACCATCTTTGGCGCACCGGCCACTTTTTCCGCAACACGTATTGGATTAGACAATGTCTCGGATATTGCGCCATCGGTACCATACAACGCGACGATACGCCCCGCCAATTCCATGTCGTCACCGTCACGATATTCATACAGCGCAACAATTGATTTTGGCGTTTTTGTTTCATCATCAATTGTTTGATAAAAACCAACATGTGGCATTGCCGCATTCGCCACAATTGGCAATAAAACGCCCGCAACAACAGATAAAAATCTAAATTTCATATTTTCCCCTTTTGTTTGATACATATACAGGACATAAAAATCTTAGCCCAATTACCCAAACTTTGCAACCAAGTTAAGCATTGACAAACCATCCTTTTGTGCTATATATAACAAACAACAACCAATTACGGAACAAAATCAAAATGAACAGTTTATTAAAAACAATAATTATCAATACAGTTAAACACAGCAACGTTGTGCTGACACGCCATCCTGGCATCGACGAATACATCGTTAAAGATAATACCGGAAAAACCCTGATGGAATATACAAACGGATGGGATTACGGTCAATACGTATTAACAATCAACGGCACAAAATTTGAAATCGAATGGTACGAAAACACAAAAAAAGCGCTAAGCCAGAAACAGCAGGACATGTTTGATATTCTGCACGAAATCACTGGTCGTTATACTGAATTAGAACGTGCACGCAACGCAACAATGGCTTTAACCACAGCCGAACAAGCCATTATCGATTTCTTGAACGGCAAGACAAGCGTAAAGGCAAAATAATGCAGTTCGCAGAAGACATGGAATTACAAGAAAAAATCCGCCAAGCAATTATTGGCGGGTATGTATCTGTATACCATGTTGTATGCAACGGTTCTTTGGACAGCACAGATTATAGCGTCACTGATAAAAATGGTATTACATATGATTTTGAACAACTAAGACTGTTCGAAGACAAAGGTGAAATTTTTTACGAATACTCTATATATATTGAAGGGAACGATGTTGCCTGCACAATATTATCAGACAAAAAAAAGACTATAGCCGAACCAACACAAACTATTTTAAAACTATTTCAGTTATGTTCTTCAAAAGTAATTTATCAGGAAATGCAAAACACAATACATAACAATCAAATAAAAAACAGATTCAAAGAAATAAACTAAATCGTGCGAATAACACGACAAAATGTCACACCATAAACCGCCGATGCGCCGGCACGCATCAAAACACGACGCAATTCTTGGAATGTCGCACCCGTTGTCATAACATCATCAACCAATAAAATTTTGCAACCACGAATCTTGGAAGGATTTACCACACTGAATACACCATGAATATTTTCTATTCTTTGGCGTGCATTCTTGTGTCCCATGTCTGGACGAAACTTTCTGCGAACAGAATCCAAATCCATTGTCACACCAATCGCCCGGGCAATTGGACGCGCCAGTAAAGTTGCCTGATTATAACCGCGTTTAAATAAACGACGCGACGCCAGCGGCACAGGCATAACAACATCTATATCCGCCACATCAATATCACGCAATGCCCATATCATCGCACGTGACATAAAACGCGCATATTTTATTCGACCTCCATGCTTGAACGGCAACATCGCTGAACGTGACGCAGAATCATACACACAAGCACTGCGAATCCAATCTAATTCATTACTGCCGGCTGCACAATTCGGACACAGCGGCGCACCAGACAAATCTAAATCTGACGGAAACGGGTAACCACACCGCATACAATACGGCCATTCTATCCAATTCATTGATGTCCAACATTCGGCACACAATTCACCATGAATGGATACCGGCGCATCACAAAGTGGACACGCCGGAGGAAATAAAAACTCGACAATCTTGTTAAATAATTTTACCACGACATACTTTTATAAGTCTTCTTAGAAACCGTATCACCAAACATATTACGCGACTGTTTGGTCAACGTTTCATATTCGTCACCAGATATAATACGCAGAACAAAACTGGACTCGTCACGATTTGACAGAACAGGTACAATACGTTGCTTTGCCACACCGTTATCTGTTAAGGCCTGCTCAATAATCGCCAGACGACGCGCAGCCAATTTTCGTTCATCTGCGTTCTGGGTCATATATTGTGGAATACCAATCTGAATTGCCCGGGTTGGTTTATTGACAACGACACCAGCATATTCGGTTAACAATCTGTAATTTTCGCGCGACAAGGCAGAATCCGCATTGCGAAATTTAATTTTTATTTCTAAAGCACGAATTCCAGAACCTTCTGACAAATCATGTTTTGCTGTAAAACCTTCGACAGATGATGACATATCGCTGGCCGTGTCAAAACGCGAATCAATAGAAAACGTTGAAAGATGCTTGTTTTCAGACAAAAAGGTCTTGCGAAACGCGCGACGCAATTCATTTGGATTCATTTTTGTCATATCTTCACGAACAGATGCAATACGCGGTGATTTAGTTTTTTCAACCGTACGCGTAACAACATCAGGCGTATCCATCGGCACAACCATACGATGCAAAGATACCGTTTCTTGGGTCTTGGGCGCAGCCGTTGCAACACGAACCGGCGTAACATCTGTTTTCTTTTCCGCAATTGGCGACGATATTACATTACGCGATATTACAGGCGCACTGTCATTTGCGGCACGCTGCATTTCAGACAATCGTGCAATCTGGACATCTAATTCAGATTTATCAGATTCTACGCGTGCAGTCTGAACAGGACGCGGCGCTACACTGGTCTTGTTTACTGTTTTTGTAGCAGGCACAACAGTTTCAACGGTTGCGAATTTTTGGTCTAAACTCTCCTCTGGTAAAACAGAATCCGTGCGAATTACCGAAAATTCATTCGGCATTGGCATACGAAGCGACGAATCGTTTTTCGCCCACAAATCATTGCTGGGGCGACGTGGTGTTAACACGTCGCTTGTCGCGACAATCTGGGCACCAGAATCAACCGTTTTGGCTGGCGTGGCAGTACGCGCAACAACACGCTTGGCACGGGTTGGCGCAGCCTGTTTCTTTTGTGCAACAGAAACATTTTTAACAGGCACATCTGCCCCTTCGCCAAATGCAGCACGCGCAGATACACCACCCGAGGCGATATTCACCACAGGCAAACGAGTTCCCGCAACCGCAGGCAATACAACAAATACCGACAATACACTGATTGTAAAACGACGCATTTCTTCTTCCCTTCTGGTGTTATCATAGAACAAATGTCGAATCGTGCGCAAGCAGAAAAATGATTTTACAGAAAAAATTACCCACCAAATGGTGGGATTTTTTATTTCGTTACAACATCTGCAATTATTGACACAGCATTATTTTCAACGTATGCCTTTTGCGCCATTTTTTCCAGACGCGATGGATTATCAAATAATTCAGATAATGTCGCGGTTAACCAACGTGGTGAAAACTTAGACTGTTCAATTGCAAATCCGCCACCCGTCTTGGCAAATGACGCAGCATTTGCAGCCTGGTCTGGATTTATATTCAACGGCACCAATATCGCAGGACGACCAACAGTTTCCAATTCAACAACCGTACTGGCACCACTGCGACCAATTACTAAATCCGCCCCAACAATTGCACCTGCCATATCGTGAATGAACGACAGCACATTTGCACGTATTTTATTTTCTGCATAAAAACGTTGTAAACGCTCTACATTCTCAGGACGCGTTTGATGTGTTACGAAAATCTTTTTATTCTTCATCGCTGCAATTGCTGTCGGCACAACATCATCCAATATCTGCGCCCCCAGCGAACCACCCGTTACCAACAAACGCCCTGCACCAGACAGTGGAGAATTAGACGCTGCCAAAAAATCTGCACGCACCGGCAGCCCAGTATACACAACGCGCGTACCCGTTGATGGAATGCCAGAAACATTTGGGAAACTGGTCATCAAGGTTTTAACCCAACGCATCGCAAATTTATTTGCACGACCAATCGCAGCATTTTGTTCATGCAAAAATGTTGGCACACGCCAGACGTGTGCTGCAAACACAGCCGGAACAGATGCATAGCCGCCAAACGCAACGACGCGTTCTGGACGAAACACCATAAAACGCAGAACTAATGCCATGCTGGACACACCAATCTTGGCCAGGGCCCAGATTTGTTTCAGGCGACTTTTTGCACCAACACCTGACGCCCATATATGTGCAATATGCGCACCCGATGGCGCACCACGACGTACCATTTCACGCACACGACCATCGCACGAAATTGTAATTTTATGCCCACGCGATGCCAATTCTGTGGCAACACTTAATGCTGGATAAACGTGCCCACCTGTACCACCCGTTGCAATCCATATCTTCATAGCACACCCCCGTTATTTTATTTCCATTTATCTTCGCGCACCAATGCCAAAATCATCCCAAACAGCAAACAATACGCCAACAACGAACTGCCACCATATGATATAAACGGCAACGTCATCCCTTTGGGCGCAAACAGATTTAATGTCGTTAACATGTTAAAGCAAATTTGAGTACCAAATAATGCTGCCGCACCGCCCGTCGCATATAACACAAACAAATCACGCGCATTTGTCGCATTTGTTATTAAACGACGAAACACATAAAACAACAGCACCAACAGACCGCACGCCATTATAGCACCCATATCTTCGGCAATGGCAGCAAATATAAAGTCTGTGTGAACGTCTGGCAAATACTGTTTCACAAACGCATCATCACCTGAACCCAACAGCCCACCATGACGAATTGAATCAACAGAACTGTCAACCTGATATGTATCACCAGAGCCAGTAAAGAATGCAATTATTCGACGGTGCACATGCCCCAGCGTAAAAAATGCCACCACTAGCATTAATAAACCAGCAGCACCCAAAACAGGAATTAACACTAATGGCAGCCCCGCAATAAAAATCATTGCAGTAAATACACCCAAGTATAAAATCGAAGTACCAAAATCCGGGTGATTAAACACGATAAATATAAACAGCGCAAATGCAGCCAGATAATATGACCAACTGAGCCAGGTATTAAAACGCCATGCGTCTTTGTTAAAGAAAATATTATCGCCATAACGCCGTTTCATCTGCGAGAGAAAGTACGCCGTCATAACAATAAAGCCAGGTTTCATAATATCAGATGGCATAATATTCGCGAAACCAAACGATACAAATCGCGCAGAATTATTTATCATGTGTGGCGAAATAATAGTCAGCGGCAATAAAGCCAAACCAAACAATAAATTCGCACCTGCCAACCATAAAACCTGTTTTTTGTTCAAAAAACTGACCCCGAACAAGGTCACAAGGCCCGCAATGTAAAAAGGTGTCGCTTTGACCAGAAAGTAATACCAGGGTTCGCCCATATGTTCAGCCTTGATAGAACCGGCAGAAACAACAAATATCACCGATAACAAAATCATCACCAGGACACACCCCAGCAAACGACGATCCGTTTCAAAATACCAACTGGTTAACTTACTTTCTTCACTGCGTTTAAACATGTCTTACTTTTGTCTTTATGCAAATTTTAATAATACCAATGCCAATCCAGAAAACATAATAGATAAGATAAAAAATCTGTCTACTATCTTAGTTTCTGGCCAGCCCAATTCTTCAAAATGATGATGCAACGGTGCGCGCAAGAATACACGACGCCCTGTACCGGTTAATTTACGCGTTGCTTTGAAACACATTGTCTGGATGAAAGAAGATAACAATATCAAAACCATCATACCAGCAGCAATACCCATAATCAGTTCAGACTTTAACAACATGGCGACCGTCCCCATAAAACCACCCAAAGCAAGCGAGCCAACATCACCCATAAATATCGCGGCAGGCTTTGCATTATACCACAAGAAACCTAAAACCGCACCAAACGCAGCCCCCAGAACAGCGTACAGACCACTGGCTGTTGGCAAGAACATCACCGTATCCATAAAACCAATGCGCGTCGCACCATACAATGCAACAACCAAAACAACCAAAACAGGCAAATATAACTTGGACAGCATACCATCCAAACCATCTGTAATGTTGGTGGCGTTGGCACTGCCGCAAATTACAAAGTATGCAAACACATAATACAACAGCCCCAATGGCAAAATTATCCCCGCACCAATAGACAGCGAATATTCAGGTATGTATGGTGGCATCGTTTTATTAATAAAGTATGCCAAAATTACTACAAATATCCCTTCGACCACCAGACGAGTTAAGGGCGACAGACCATTGGCCGCCTTGGACGATTGACTGGTGACTTTTTTATAATCATCAACAAACCCCAGTGCGCCAAACATTATCAATGCCGATAACGAAATCCAACCTGTTGGATTTGAAAATGGCATAAACAATAATGCACCGACCAATATCGAAAACACAATTAAAATTCCGCCCATCGTTGGGGTACCTGCCTTTTTTAAATGCGCGTCTGGCACATTTTCACTGATTGGTTGCCCCTGCTTTTGCAGCGTGCGCATCGCACGAATAAAAGGACGCCCCAAAGTCAGCATTAACATAAACGCCACAAAGAACCCACCGGCAAACTGAGTCCAACCACTGGCAAAAAATGAATAACCATATGTCAAAAAATAATTAGTCAGCATAAAAAATCCTTTCCCTTATGCTGACATTCTATCACAAAAGATTTGATATACAAATGGAATATAAGAATTAAAATACACCACCAACCACAGGCGATTGTCCCGGTGCATTTTTGCGTGGTGCAGGATTTGGTTTTTGACCAACCTTGAACGCTTCTTGTATTATCATGCCATCTGGGTCAGACGCAGCAGACGCACCACTGCGACGATTTACACGCATAAACGTCAAGCCATCCGGAACTGCAAAAGGTTGATTCTTTTCGTCTTTTAATGCGGTACGCATAAAATCTGCAAACACACGCGCAGCCATGTGCGAACCTGCGCCACGCCCCAATGGTTTTGGTGTATCAAACCCCAGATAAACACCCGCAATCAAATTCTTTGAAAAACCAATAAACCATACATCTTTGACGTCGTTGGTTGTGCCCGTCTTGCCCGCAATGGTATGACCAGGAACACGCGCCTGCTTGCCCGTACCACGTTCAACCGCCCCCTGCAAAATCGAAACCATTTGATACAAACTTTGCGGATCAGACAAAGGTTCTGATTCGTTGACCGTTTCAGGCGGCGTCAGATCTTCGGACCATTCAATAATCTCTGATGGCGTACCACCAATAACACGCCCATATCTGTCTTCGATATAGTCAACCAGCTTTGGCTGAATTGCACGACCACCATTAACGAACGCAGAATACCCCAACACCAACTTTTCCAACGTTGTTTCACCAGACCCCAGTGCCATCGACAGATTCATGTTTGGCATTTCTGATGGATATACACCAAAACGCTGGGCGGCAGCAATTGCGTTTTGTGTACCAATCTGTTCAACCAAACGCACAGTCGGTACATTTCGCGACGTTTCCAACGATAGACGCAACGGCACATCACCCAGGAATTTTTTGTCATAATTTTCAGGCTTCCACAATGTATCATTTTCACGCCAACCAACAATTGGCGCATCCAATATCATTGTCTGGGGGGTATACCCACGTTCCAACGCCACCAAATACACAAATGGCTTTATAGTAGAACCAATTTGACGATACGCCTGGGTTGCACGATTAAATGAACTGTCACGGAATGAACGACCGCCCGCCATTGCAAGAATACGACCAGTATGCGGATTCATTGCAATAATTGCACCCTGTAATTTTTCATCACGGTCAGCATTATACGCATCCAGTTCACGCGCCAAAGCCGCAGATGCCGCGCGCTGCAATTCAGGAACAATCGTTGTTTTGATGTACAGACCCTGGTTATACAAAACCTCGCGCCCCAGAGAATTCAATAACTGGCGACGAACATCTTCGGCAAAATACTGAAAATCTTCTTCCATTTGGGCGGTAAAACCACTGTTGATATTTAATTCTTCGGCGAATGCTGCGTCGGCCTGGGACTGGGTAATAAAACCTTCTTCGACCATTCGGCGCAAGACATAATTGCGACGTTCAACTGCACGGTCACGATTATTTGGCGCCTTGGGCAAAGATGCCAGAAACGCGCATTCGGCCAGAGTTAATTCATTTACAGGTTTGTTAAAATACATCAGGGCAGCAGAACCAACACCATATGCACGCGCACCCAGGAATATCTGGTTTAGATACAAGGTTAAAATATGTTCTTTGGAAAATGCACGTTCCAGACGCAGCGCCAATATCGCCTCTTTAATTTTACGAGAAATTGTGCGTTCGGATGTTAAAAAGAAATTTTTTGCGACCTGCTGTGTAATGGTTGATGCACCAGACAAGGTTGTATTATACCCAATCATGCGCAGTCCATTATTTGCCGCCGCGCGAATAATACCCTGAACATCAATACCAGGATGAGTCCAGAAATTCTGATCTTCGGCCGCAATAAACGCATTTACCAATTGCGGTGGCATGTCCGCATAGTCAATAAATACGCGACGTTCTTCGGCGTATTCAATTAACAGCGAACCGTCAGACGCATATAAACGTGTTGCAACCGGTGGTGCATATGTTGCCAGTTTTTTATAATCAGACAAATCATTTCCATATATCAAAATTAATGCCGCCAGGGTCGCAATCCCCGCAACAAAAAACCAAAAGAAAATATTTAACAGAATACGTAAGATTTTTTTGAATTTCATGATAAATTAAATTTTACGATAAAAACATGACGTTTGCAAATAATTTAAGTAATAAAAAATCCCGCCATTTGGCGGGGATATCTTTATAATTCAACCTTGCCATTTGTGGCAACCAGGTCTGCCATCATTTCAATATGACCACCCGCTTCGCGTACAATCAAATCACCCGCGGCAATTTCTGCGAAATCTAATGGATCAGATACAAACGCATCCAGCTTTCCCGCCGCAACCCACGCCAAATCCAATGCCGGACAACCTGTGCGACGAACATCGCCAATCATTGGACGCGCATCTGATGTATTGTATGCAATCGTTAATTCCGATGGTTCTGATAAATTTGAAACCTTGATACGTGCAGAATGATACGCCGAGAAGATATATGCACCACGTTCACTTTCTGCGTAATACAATCTTTCGTCAATCGGTGAATAGATTAATGCAATTTTGGTTTCATCATTTGAACGCAACGCCAACGATATCGCAAAATGTGGATTGCCACGCACAAAGTTTGATGCACCCGACAGTGACAAAACAAATTCATCACGACCATCCCCGGCACGTGATACATTCGGTGTCAACAAACCCGCAGCTGGGCGAACCAACAACAAATCGTTCAAAATACTTTCTTCGATTCGATTCGCAGCCTTTTGTACAAAATCACGCGCGCCACGCAATGACTGTTGCAGGTTTTCTACTTCGCCAAAATCACGACGCAGACCAGACGCGGTGCGCTGCAACGCCATAAACATTTTGTTTAATTCAGTCGAACCTTTTATCAACAGTTCCATGTCGCAGCCCCCCGTATTTGCGCGTTAAACTTAGAAGTTAAAGCCAGCAAATTTGCTTTTGAATTCAGCTGCACGCTGACCTTTGTCACCGGCGTTTGAACGCTGACCAGTCCAGGCAGAATGGTTCAAATTGTCAGTTGACAATAACAAGTCTTTTTTTACAGATGAATACATTTTAATTGTTTTACCATCAGTTCTGGTAACGTTAATTTCGTGGTATTCTGGATGAATTCCTTGTTTCATGATATTTACCTTTTTTTAAATTTTAGCCCGTGAATTATACATGCTTTTTTACATAAATCAAGCAATAATAGCATTTTAATATTGACCAATGCAGCCCAGATATGAATTGCCGGTCGATTCTAGAACATTAATAAACTGGGACTGATTATGCCCAGAAAATAACGCTAAAATCGTCCCAGTATTCGTTGCCAACATGTCCGTCACAGTCGCAATCCCTGAATTCATCTTCTTGAAAAAACCACTGGACGGATAGATTTCTGCCGCCAGCAGCTGGGTTCGACCACGTGATTTACATGTTTGTCTGGATTCAATTACCATTAATTGACATTCAGGGGATATAATCAGCTTGTCACAAACAACCGCATCACCCCCCAACAATTCCCCCCACCAGCCAGTAGACCCACAGAACACAGGGTAATAAATTGCCGCGTTCGGATTTGCAGATAACACCGCAGATATATCAATATCATCAGCACAAACATCAGGCATTATGCCGGTTGTACTGTTTATAACTTTGCGTGCCAACTGATATTCAGAATCACCAGTTGTCTTGCGTGGCCAATAAAGAATCGGAAACTTCGTCATTGCTATGAATTATATCAGATTCGTACCTAACAAAAAAGGGGGGCGTGTTAAATAAAGGACTTGATTTTTTATTTTTTCATAACTTCGTACCATTTTTTCAGGTTTTTCCATACAATATCGATGTTATTTTTTGTAGTTTTATAGAAGTCGTCTGATATTTGGACATTGAATAACGTCTTGGCCAATGCCGGAATCATATTCATAAACATCGCAACAAATATACCCATTAATATTATCGTTATTAACGAATCATTACGCATCATTAATGCATCCATTAATATTTTAGCACCATCCGATTCGGATGCACTTAACGCCGCCTGCAATGTTGTCGCCCCACCCCAATCGCCAAATATCGCATTCAAAAACATTATAACAAAAGAAACAAAGATACCTGTCACCGCCAAGCCCAGAGTACCGTTAATAACATTATCAATTATCCCACGAATCGTTTTCCCAGCCCCTGATAAAGATATCTGCCAACCTTTGAACAACCACGCCAATAACATCAGTGGCAACATCACTAAATCCAGCGATAATTTAATAAATATTTCTAAGAAATACAGCGGAATTGGTATTAATGCCATAAAGAACAACACCAACACCAACAATCCAGCAAATAAAATTGGAATATTTGGAAAAATTGGAATATCCCACATAATCTTGTGCATATAATCAGAATTAAACGACATATTTAACATCGTCCAACCAACCGTCATCCCCAAACCTGTCATCTGATGCACACCCGCCAATTCGCACGCTAAATTATGTCGAAGACGTGGAGAAAACGCACCCTGTTTCGCCGCATTTACATCAATAGACGTAGGATCTGCAATCGCAGTTGCAATAACACACGCATCAAACGAATCGTCATGCACAACCGCACGATTTAATGATAAACCAATGTTAAATATAGGTTGAATCGCAATTTCGGAAACCATACGTGGCAGTGGTGCAACCAACAGCGCACAGACGAACGCCAACTTTACACAATGGTTTGTAAAAGTACTGACAATTGACCAAGGGGCTTCGACCTTGGAATTTAAATAATTACTGGTCAGGCGCCACGCAAAAAATACGGCAGTTAAAATAACCGCAAATGGAACAATCGTCTTGCCCAATGCATCGTAAATACGCGGCAAAATACGTGACATGGTAAGCATTATGTCAGAAAACATGTTACACGACCAACAGCTGGAAAAAAATTTGTATGCATCTGCCATATCAACCGGCGAAAAAGATCGATAGATAGAAAAACCAGCAATAACACCAACACCCGCAATCCCACCAACAATCAATGGCGCAGCCGCCCCAGCCGTAAATGGCAGAAACGATAAAAATATTATCCAAAATTTTTTTATTCGATTCATTGCTATTAAGTATATCATATTTTGTCCCAAATGTGATATAATTGAAAAGATAAATATAAAAAGAGAGAATGTTTTATAAAAAAATATTGTTAAAAGCGTTGTATTTCGGGGCATTTTTAATTATGCCGGCTGTTGCACACGCCAGTGTCGTTGATACGTTAAATCTGGCACCATTTGTCCCAATGGTATTGGACGCATTGATGATGACCGCCACAGGAATATACGAATATTTTGTCGGAGATGGAAATCACGTTGGTTTTATTAACATATTAGTTTGGACGTTTTTAGGAATCACAATAACATTAGGCTTGGTAAAAATGTATTTCCCAAAAAGCGCACTGTCTTTTCTGGGGATGTCGGGTGGCGGTGAAATGTTGGACGGCAAGGTTAATGCATACAAATTAATCGAAGATACATTAAAACCATGTTTGCGTGCAGTTATAGCATCGCTGGTTTTACTGCAATTAAAACCAGTGTTTTTAACTGAATGGTTGGTAAATCCATTCTTACAACTGGGGGCAAATTACACCCACCAAATAACAGGAACTATTAATGAAGTAAATCCAGATGCAAAAACAGTAGAATGCCCAACAGAAATATTAGAAAAAAAATGGATTAGCGAAGATTCATGCAAGTTCTTGGTCCAACCTGTATACGATTTATCCAGCGCAAACAACCAAATTGTAAAGCGCGGATTTGATTTCTTGTTCGAAGGAATGCGCGGTCTGATGACTTTGGTACCACATGGCAGCGAAGGCTTTCTGAATGTCGTGACAGGTATTATTTTAATATCAACATTTGTGGCATCAAACTTATTTATGGCACTGTTGGTAATCCAAGGTATATTTAATTTCGGCATACAATTAATTTTATACCCGTTCTATGTTTTAACATATGTGTTCAAAAAAAGTGACAAATGGTTTGATGTTTGGCCGGCTTTTGGTGGAATAACCAAAGCATTACAACAATTGATTATAACAATGATAGCGTGCGCATTTATACTGTGTATTAATATAGCCGTCATCAAAGCTCTGTTTAATTGGAATTCTTCTGTGTTTGTTGTTGCCGCTGGTGGCAGCGCACACAGCAATATACCAACAATGGCAAGCGCACCAATTGGATTTGGTGGTCATTCTGTAATGTGGCTGTCTGCGATAATGACATTCTATTTAATGTTTAAGATATTCGATATGACACAAACACAATTAAGAACATATATCGGCAGTGGTATGGATGGACTGTACAAGGATGTAATAGGCGATTCTAAAACATTGTTCAAAGACGCCAAGGATTTTGGCAAAAAAATCGGCAAAGCCGCAGGGTGGATAAAAGGAAAATGACAGATACAATGATGTCTTTGGTTGGCGACACCGTGCAGTGTTGGGGCTGCCCAGTGTTTGATAGACTGTTTCAAATCATATCTGCGGCTGCAACAGGTTTCTATGAATATTTCAGTGACATGTGCCTGATTCTGTTTCTGGCAATGTTCACAGTGTATGCGATTAATGCAATTTGGCAAAATTTCAAAAGTAATTTTGCAGACCCATGGTATAAAAAGTCAGTTCAAAAGGTTTTCATAAACTCAATCGTAGCAATCAGCCTGATGGGCACGGGTGTTATATTACCACGTTTTATCACAACAGTAACTTTTGAACCTGTGGCACAGATAACTTTAACGTACACACAAGCAATGATAAACCAAACCCAAAAAGACGTTGACGAACGGGTGACATACCAACCTGTAAAAATGCAAGAAGATGGTTTTTATAGACCAGAACTGCGCAATAAAATTATAGATTTAATGAAAACAACAATTACACAATTCCAGAGTTATATTAAACTGGGGATTGCAGTGATGGATAGTGCATTTTCATGGAACGCATTGTTGGGGGTTGGCGCATTAATAAAACATATTGTATTGTTCTTTATCGGATTATATTTGGCACAGGGATTTTTCAGATTATTTTTCAAATATTGCTGTTATTTTGCAGACGCTATTGTTGCAATGGCTTTCTTTGCATTTTTCTTTCCATTATCATTAGCAACATTTGCATTTAATGGTGCAGAAAACGTACCAGAAATTATAAAAAAAATTGGTAAAAATGTCGGCGTAAACCAGATTAAAAATTTAATCAGTTCAATTGTCACATTGGGTTCTGTGGTTATAACATACACAGTTATTATGGCAATTATTGCAAAATTCTTTTCTGCAACAGATGTCAGTAATGTAGAACTGATGAATGCAATTACCAGCGGAAAAATATTTGACAAAGATTTAAGTTCAGAAAACTTGGAAGCCTTGACATTAACCAGTTGTGTTGCACTGATGTATGTCTTGACATATGTGTATAAGCAAATACCACAGATTACAAAAATGATACTGGGCGCTTTTGCAGTTGAAGAAAAAAATGAATACGGCGACAAACTTGCAGACAATTTAATGAAACTGACAAAAAACATTGTTGATACAACCGTTAATGTTGGTAAAATAATCATAAACAGCGACAAAAAAAAGGATTCTAAATAATGTGGAAGGCACAACTGATTTTGATTGCAGTCAGGGTTTTAATGTGTCTAATCGCATTAGGATTGGGTATATGGTATTTATCGTCTTCTATTGGTGGCGCCGCATTAACATATACCAGCGCAGATAATTTTATGACTGCAATCGGGGCGCACAACGGCGATATATCGACCGTAAACGGATGTTTTATGTGCGGATATATTGCGGATTTGTTTTCCATCATTGGAAATGCGGCCGAAAGATTTTGGGATGTAATGGTTGATAACCTATGGATTATTATGGTCTTGGGATTAGGCATATATGTCTTTATCCACACTGTAAAACACATATTTAATGCTGCAAAACAAACCGCAAATTTAGACGGTAAAGAAACAGGTATAGATTTTAAATCTTGGTTTGAACCAATCAGCAAACAAGCCCTGCGGTTAATGTTAGTTGGTGCCGTTATGGGCGTACTGGGGCTGGGGGGGAGCACCGCACTAAAAACAGTTTCACAAATTACAATTACACCTGTTTTATATGTTGGCGCAGAACTGGGTATGGCTGCGACAGGTGTAAGTAATGCGGCACAGTGTGGCGCACTAACACCAACCGAAAAAACAGGCGACACATCAGATATATTGAATCCAATTCTGCAACCATTTATGTGTGTTATGGGAAACATTAATTCTGTTATGTTGGCAGGGGCCGCTGGTGGTTTTGCGATGATGAACTATGCCTGGCTGGGGATGGGTGGCGGCGCATTTACATGGTTGGCAGGACTGACCCTGGTGCTGATGTTTCTGATTATCGGATTTGATTTATTCTTTCAAATTTTATCAGTGGTATTCAAACTGGTGTTCTTAATTGTATTCTTGCCGTTCCTGTTGGCTGCGTATGCATATGAACCCGTTTGGTCCAAGGCCAGTGGCTTAATGAGCAAATCGGTTGGGATGCTGGCTTCATCAGCGGTGCGATTGGTTGCAATTACATTAAAAGTTTTGGTTATTTACGCGACTGTTTCGTATACCGCCGATGCATTTATGCCAGGCCCCACAGATGGATACAGTGCAATATTGCCACCATTATTGACAGACGCACCAGAAAATCCAGACGCAAAAACAATGTCTGTTATGCAGGTATTTTCTGACTGTGAACGCGTATCACTGATTGATGGTCAAATGGACAAAGATAAATTTACAAATTGCTTTACCGCACGCAAGGCAGAAGTAGAAAGACAATACCCCGGCGCGTTTGATTTCTTGGGTGATGGGTTCGATTTTCTGCTGATGATGATGTGCTTGTTCTTTTTGTATTACTATGCAATAAGTCCAAAAATTGATAAAATGTTGCCAGCTGGTACTGTTAAATTACCAATCCCAGGCGAAGAAGCAAATGTTAGCAGCAAAGAAGAGTTTGATTATGGCGCATGGATTCATGACCTGGGACAGAAAATATGGCATGTTCCAGAACAAATCGCTAAAAAAGCAACCGAAAAAATGGGTAAGAAAAGTTAATTCATATGAAGATAATTCGCAGATTTTTATCCGTAATAATTATGATACTGTGCCTGGGGGGGACAGCATTTGCTGCATCATCAAATTTGCCGGCAGCTGATATTGGCGATTATGGCACATGGGCAACAGAAAATAATAAAAAAAGATTTATTGAAAATGTATCAAGCGATATAACCAATTTCCAGGATGACTTTCAAAAACAAATAATTGGGAATTATGTCCCGATAGAAGCCAAAGCAGGATTAGCGTTTATGAATGCGTTCTCGTTTATTTCGCGTGTTTTGGATACTTCTTTGGTACGATTTGTTATATTATTTATTATATTGGCGTATACATTTTGGGTGGCCTTTGAATCTTACACAATTATAACGGGCAAAAACAAACCTTATGACAAAGTTGTAGAAATCTTAAAAAAAGGTCTGATGGTTGTAATTTGGACTGGAATACTGTCTATTGGTCCAGCAGAAACGTTTATGATGGTAATGACGCCAATTCTGCGCGCTGCAACTTATACGTCTAATGGAATACTAGACATGGTATCAAGTGTCGTTGGAACAAAATTGCCGGACACATGTAATGCGATACGCGAATATGCCACAACACACATATCAGATACAAATATTTTACCGCCTGATGCGGCCGCAGATATTATGTGTCTGCCAACACGATTGTCTGGATTCTGTTATACCGCAATCGCCGTCGGATGGCGTTGGATGATTGGCGGAATTGGTAACAGCGCATTTACATTCCTGTGTGGCGGCGCTTTTGTTGCTGGGTTCTTGTACCTGGCATGGCGCTTTGCCTTTATTGCATTTGGGGTTGTGGCCGATTTATTCCTGGGGGTTATGATGCTGCCGTTTACTGCCGTTGCTGAAACCATCGGTAAAACATCGTACAAGGGTATCGCAGGCGATATCTTCAATACATTTATGGGAATTTTCAAAGCAGAATCTTTACAGACACAGATTATGCGTTTTGTTAATGCCGCATTACACTTTATCGTATTGGCTGTTGTTATCGCTGTTGCGTCTGGATTATTGTCAGGGTTAATCGATTTAAATTCTGGTACAGTACTGCCTGATTATAATACATCTGAATTCTGGATTTCGATATTGATGGCTGCTTTGACATGGTATCTGGCCAGCAATGCAATGAAAATTGCCACAGAATATGGTGGCGCAATAAATACTGCGATGGGCGACACATTAGAAAACGATACAAAAACATTGTTTAACAAAACCAAAGAAACAGCAACCAAATGGTTGAAGATTATTAAAAACGGTGGAAAAAAATAATATAAATAAAAACGGCGTTTGCCGTCTTTATTTATTTATTTCTGCAATAAACTTCTCGTGATTTTCTAATTCTTCGGGATGTGGTTCAAATTTACGGTATGGAAACCCATCGCCAATTTTGGGATGCGCCAACATGGCCGCATGTTGTTTCGCGATTATTTCAGAAACATCAGGTGCAGGCGCTGTGTTATCCAACTCAATATAAACTTTGGCCAGAATTTCTGAGTCAATTAATGCACCGTGCGCATCCGCACGTGCAGTCAATGAAATACCATACCATTTTGCCAGCGCATCCAAAGTATAACTTTTTGGACCAAAAACACGATTGCGTGCAATAACCAATGAATCCATCTGCTGAGCTCGTGGAATCTGGGGCAGATTCAACATTGCTAATTCATGATTTACAAACGGAAAGTCAAAGTCCAGACCGTTGTGCGCGACAATCGGACTGTCTCCAATAAAAGCCAAGAACTTTGGTGCGATTTCTGACATTTTGGGCTTGTCTTCCAAAAACGCGTTTGAAATTTTATGAACCGCATAGGTATCTGGTGGAATAATTTTACCTTCGGGATTAATATATTCATGGAATGTATTGTCAGTTATTTTTCCATCAACAACTTCAACTGCACCAATTTCAATTACGCGATCGCCACGCATGTATTCAAATCCAGTGGTTTCAATGTCAAAACAAATAATACGCGCCATAATTTTCCATTCCTTGATAATAATTGTTTGTGGTATTATAATAGAACGGTGGATTTAATGCTAGAAAATCTTAATGAAAAACAACGCGAAGCAGTTATGACAACTGATGGGGCGTTATTAGTGCTGGCGGGGGCTGGGACTGGAAAAACACGTGTTCTGACCACGCGTATCGCATATATTCTAAATAATAATATGGCCCAAGCATGGCAGGTGATGGCATTAACTTTTACAAACAAGGCCGCAAACGAAATGAAAAATCGTCTGAGTGATATGTCAGATGGCGCATGGTACCCTGGGGATATTTGGTGCGGAACATTTCATTCGATTTGTCTGCGAATACTGCGCGCAAATGCAGAACGCGCAGGACTGCAACGTGATTTTTTGATATTCGGTGAAGACGACCAAAAAACAGTGATAAAATCACTGCTGAGCGCATCTACAAAAACACCCGGTGATTATGTTGAAGAATTTTCTGCAATTAAAGACAAAGGACTGATTGCATTAAAAAACAAAGACAAATTGTTCAATGCATATAATGCAGAATTACAACGCTTGAACGCGGTGGATTTTGGCGATATTATTTTAAAGGTTCTGGAACTGTTTGATAAAAACCCAGATGTTTTAGCGCGATATCAAAATCAATTTAAATATATACTGGTCGATGAATTTCAGGATGTAAACACCGCACAAATGGAGCTAATTACCACGCTAATGCCCGTAAAAGAGACAGAAAGAGAGGGGCGCTATCTATTTTGCGTCGGTGATGATGATCAATCAATTTATTCATGGCGTGGTTCTGACAATAAACATATTTTGGGATTTGAGAATTTATATGGTAATGCCTCTATAATAATCGATACAAATTACAGAAGCACAGGAAATATATTGAACGCAGCTAATTCTCTGATTGCACATAATCCCAACAGATATGTTAAGGGACTGAACCCATATCCTGGTAAAGATGTGGGCGAACCGGTTTATGTTCTGACGTTGCCGGGCGACAGGGATGAAGCAAAAATCATTGCAGATGCAATTTTACGCGATGACACGAACGATTTTAGCAAGTACGCATTATTAATTCGCGCAGGCAGTCTGTCGCGTATATTCGAAGAAGAATTTGCAATGCGTGGTATTCCATATAAATTGATTGGCGCAACAAAGTTCTATGACAGAATGGAAATACGCGATGCGATTGCATATCTGCGATTATTGGTGCACCCGTTTGACGATATTTCTTTCCTGCGCGTGATTGCAAAACCGCGTCGTGGATTCGGCGATAAAGCAATTGATAAACTGCGTGCAGCAGGACCTAATTTGATTAGTGGACTGCGCAATGCCACATTGGCACCAAAACTGCGCGCGGCTGCGGATGAATTTTTAAATGCGTTTGATTTTGATTGGAATTTGATGTCACCGATGGATGCAGCAAAAACACTGTTGGAACGCGTAGGATACTTTAAAATGTGGTCTGAATCAAAAGATGCTGATGCAACAGACAGAATTGCAAATGTTCGCGAATTAATAACATCTGTGATATCAAAGTATGAAACGTTGCCTGAATTCTTGGAACAAGCCGCACTGATGATGACAGATGATAACGACAGTAATGATAATGCGCAAAATAGAAATACTGTCAGTATCATGACAATTCATGCTGCCAAAGGATTGGAATTCCATACAGTATTCTTGCCAGCGTGGGAAGATGGAATCTTTCCAAATGACAAGGCAATTAATGAAGGTGCAATCGAAGAAGAACGTCGATTGGCATATGTTGCAATTACACGCGCACGTGAACGTTGCATTATATCAAACGCTATGTCACGAATGGTCTTTGGTTCACGCCAATACAATTCCCCCAGCAGATTTATTACAGAAATAGATAACCGATATCTGGATTTCCAGGGGGGTGCACCACGCACATATTATGCGCCATCATACAACAATAATTCACATTCATCAAAAGAAGCAAAAAAGCCCATCAGTAAGCCAATATCTGCTGTTGGAAAATTAGTATCGCATGACGAACTGGGCGGGGGCGTTATTATTGAAGATAATGGCGCAATACTGACCGTTGCATTTAAAACACGTGGTATAAAAAAAGTCGCACGTGATTTTGTGAAATTTATTGGATAATTTGCTGTGTTTATTTATCAAAACATTTGAATTATTTAATTTTGGGCGGTATAAAAAATATTGCAATCAAAATGTTGGACTTAAAGCTTTAGCAATATGATGATTTTGTATAAAAGTAATAAATAAAAATCCCCCAATCGGGGGATTTTTTAGTTGGCTTTTTCACGATTTTGTTCAAACCAGTTGCGGATGTCTTCGACGCCAGAGTCTATCAGGCATTTCTCGCGCATCGCAGCGGAATCTGTGCTGGTGCGAACATCAATATCTTTTACATCATCTACCCCTGTACCTTTCAGGATTTCGTTCAGGGTTATGATATTGCGGCATGTGTTCGTTTCATAATCCTGAGTATTACTACATTTGTCGCTGTCCGCCTTGTCAATAACAGCCTTGAACTGAGATGTGGATGGTGTACAAATCATTTCTTCATAGCAATGCGGAACATTTGCAACCTGGGAACAATATGTCTTGATACGCGCATCTGGCCACGAAGGATTAGTTGACAGCTGTGTTTCATAACAATCATAGATTTCACTGAAACATTCGTTAAAGTTTGTACCCGCTTCGATTGCAGCTGCTAAGACAGATTCTTTTTCAGCAGTCGCAAATTCCAGACGCTTTTGCTGCAACGCCTGTTGAGCAGCAACCTTTTGATAACTGATATTCTGGGCAGATGTACGCAATTGTTCACCATACAGGTCACAATCTGCATTTGCATCCAATGCGTATTTTTGCATAATGCTGCGACGTGCGTCCGCAACCGGCCCACGCAATTCAGAATACGGATCACCATTTGATGATGTATAACCAAAACAGGTCGCAGAATTCGATGCTGTATAACCAGTGTTTGGCACCACAAAGTTCAATTCATAGGTACCACTGTTATTAACACTAATCACACTGTTGTAATTATATGGACACTGGGCGGCACCATTGCCACATTTGCGCGCACCAGACGGTGGCATACCACACGCTTCGTAAATACCGTTAAAGCATGAATCCAGAACACGTGAACATACATTATTATGCGCATATTCGAATAATTCATACCCCCATGTTTCTGCCAATGAATCTTTTAAATTATCAGCATCAGCCAATGCACCACCAATACCAGACAGTCCATTAACAACATTTGCTAGGTTACTATATGCAGAAGTTAAATTTTCTGTATTATCTTTAGTAATAGTTAATGTTCTTTCTTTGGCATCTGCCCAAGACTGTAACTGCGCCAGGATTGTTGAACCGCTGCCATCCAAACGACTTACATCAAAGCCAAAGTCGTTTCCACTTTCTGAACAATAGCTTGGCATTGTTGTATTAGAACATTTAGAATTATCATAGTACCCGTGAGACTGACACCATTCGGTAGCATCGTCTTTGCCATTTTCATTACTGTCTTTATTGGCCGTATACCGATCTGCCATATCCTGCCATGAAACACAGTTCATAACTTTTTCTGCATCGGTTAACTGAAATGCCTCGGAAACATCTTTACCCTTGTTCGCAATCAAAAGCGCCAATTCACCAGACACCTTAATTAATTCTTCGTTGGCTGTTTCCAGTTGTGATTCAGCCTCAGCGAATGCCTTGACACGACCAGCACAGGCACAACGACGCTGGGCCGCGTTACGCGCGGTACAAATTTCATCCATACATGTATAATACGATTCCATACAGTTATTGTATGCTTCATTTGAAATCAATCCTGTTGTTGAATCCAAAATATTTGCATAATTTCCTGTATTCAATTTACTGGACAATGTGGAATAAGAATAACTGCTTTTTGTAGAGCCACGGATGCCCGCACTGGCCATTGATGCACGCGACGTGTTAACCACAGGATTTGATGCAGTCCGTGCACGTACACTGCGTGTGTTACGGGCATTGGCACGAGATGTCGCCGCCGTCGCACGTGAAACGACATTGCGAACACCACCAGCATTGGCACGAGATGTCGCCGCCGTCGCACGGTTAATTGTTGCACGGGATGTCACCCCACGCGATGATACTGCACGTGATGGGGCAACGTTATCAGAAACAACATTCTTTGGCACAACCGCTGCACGCGACATAACTTCACGCGTTGCAGTTGTACGCGTCGCGTTCGAACGCGGATTAGAACGATTGGCTGCACGCGTTGATTGTGCACGACCATTTTGCACACGTGCATTAGCAATATCATTAATTGGTGCAATTGGATCTGCAAACACCGAACGAATTGAAAACAATGTCGAACAAACAAAAAACGCACCAGCCAGTAAAAATACTGTGCTCATGGCATTCTTGAAAGAATTTGCGATTTTTTGACTTTTCATAAAACTCTCCCTGTGTTCCGGGAAACGCCCAGAAACCCGACCTTTCCGAGACACAACACCATATAGATGCATGTCTATTTTATTTGATTATAGCAATTTTTTTTAGGTCTGTAAACAGTTTAGTGTACAGGATTCACTAATATATTTTCCAGGAATAGCATCAAATAGATAAACATATGAATGTGTATATAATTGTGATATGAACATGACAATAAATTACAGTTTTTAAAAACCGCCAAATGGCGGTTTTTGTTATCTTGATATACCTTTCAATTTTTCCAACAAACGTGCACGCACCTGAGAACGTTCTGCAGGCGTTATAAGAGCAGATAATTTATGATGTTTAACCGCGATTTGGCGCAATTCATATTCGGTATCCAAGATAAAATACAGATCACGCGCAGCATCAAACAGATGTTCATTTTGTTTGGTGCACAAATTCTCGAACTCATCAGCGTTGTTATTTATATATATTTGCGATGGACTAAATTGCCCCATGTCAGTCGCCATTGTTCCAGCCAACATAAGCTGATTTCCAGGTTGCGCATAAGAAAGGTGTTTGTGCGTATAATCTGACTGGCGTGTGCTGAATGCGTTTTCAGTTATGTCTAACTGATACCGTTCATATTTACCAGGCTCAAACATCCATTTACCAAAACAAAAAACACGATTCCATTTCTTTGGGTATGTGTAGACAGGTGTGCGACGAATGGAAATTTCATAATTATCAACCAGGATATTATATTCTCGATGTCCCCCCTCTAGTTTTTCACCTTTTAAATCCAACTTTGCCAAATCGGTGTTACGCAAAACCTTGACCAATTCTTTTAAAAATTCAGCTTCAGCCTTTTGTTCAGAGGTAAAATTACAATGCATTTCTTCCGGCGAAAATTTAATTACTTTATCTGTCATAAAAACTCCTTTTTATTGACAGTAGAACACATAAACACAAAATGTCAAATGCTTTCATTCCTGTGGCACAGCACATAAAAAAGCTGGTAATCTGAACATTATGAAGAAAATACAAATTCATGCCGGTGCAATTATTTTAGGCATGCATGACGCACTGGTATCTTTAACAGGATTGATATCAGGGCTGACATTCGCGTTGGCAAATCAAAAAATAATTATATTATCCGCAATAATTGCATCTGCGACTGCGGCACTATCAATGGGCGCATCAGAATACCTGGCAGAAAAAACAAGACATAACAAATATGCAATTCGAACAGGAATAATAACCAGTTCTGCATACGCAATAACATGTGTTATTTTACTGATACCATTTTACATGACAAATAAAACTAATATCGCATTATTAGCATCGTTGGCAATTGCAGTATTAATAATTTTTTGTTGTAATTTTTTTATCAGACGCGCACACAACAGACGCTGGTGGCGACACGCAATTGAAATGCTTATTATATGCACAATCGTGTCTGTCATCGCGTTTTTAATTGGCGATGTTGCACAAAAAACACTGGGTATAAATATATAATATAAATTATCTTTGTTTGCTGTCGCGAACAGAAATTACAAGACCACCAATCAACGCAGACATACAAGAACTTGCCATTGAACGTGTTTGTGATTTCTCATTTTCAAAATCAGATGCACATGTGTAAATCATACCGATCATTCCACCAACCACAGCCAAAACACCAATAACATCCGTTAAGTTTCTTTTTTTATTTTTCGTTTTTTTTTTCATTTATTAATCGCCGTTTGTACATATGTTATACAGTTTTTTACAACTGTCAAACATCAAAATTGTTAATTAATTAAATTATCAGACATTATTTTATCGCATCTTGAAAAACGCACAAAAACTTTTCTGTGGATAATTTACAAAAAGTGCTACATCAGAATGACCAGAACATAAATATTTTACAATTCCACATGTTGTGCCAACCTGTCTGTCAGGATATAAATTATAACAACATTTAAAACAATTTTTTTCGTTTATGATATTTTTATCACACCTGAATTCTATAAGTTGTCTTAATCTATACTGCGTAACATTCAAACAAAAATATTCTTGTTTTGCCCTAACAGATGGAATGCCTGCAAATAATCGTGCACGTAAAATTTCCAGATCCATAATATATATATTCCTTTGATAACGACCGGCAAATATATCAATTATTTTTCAAATGTCACGTGATTTATTTCTTATATTCCAGGGAAAGATTATTTAATATAAAAAACAATCCCCTTTAGGGGGACATTTTTATTATGTGTGAACAGGATAAATTTATGCTAATTTATCATATGGCTTTTCCAAAAAATGCTGATAAATATGCGCAAATTGAATTGGTGTTGTACCAGTTGCAGTTAACACCTTGACCAATGTATCACCTGTTATCCATCGCGGCTGTCCGTACTTTGATTGGCGTTTACTGACATTAAAAGTAGTCGCATCCATTCCGCACAATAATGCCAGGCCAGAACACGACTTGCCGTTTTGTTTTGCAATGTGATTTATTGTTGACCACAACGCATTATTGTAAATAAGATATTTATCTTTCATAACCTTTCCTTTGTCACATGTTAACAAAACGCGAACAGGACTAATTATGGAATAAATTCATGCATTTTGTAATAAGTTGTATTTCCTAATTTTAATAAAAAAATCGCCCACGTAGAGCGGAGGAATTTTATTTATGTTTTGATAATTTTTTTGCAACCCATTTATCAATACCACGCTGACGACCACCACCCCAACTGGACCAACCATCGGTATCAACAATGCATCCATCACACAGTTCTGCAACATCCGAAAAACTGCGGCCGCGACCACCACCACCATGTGACGCGAATGGAATAACAGTCTTGCCTGACAAATCATATTTATGCAGGAAACTTTTTACAGGCTGGGACAAGTGATTTGCCCAAACGGGTGAACCCAGAAATATAATATCATACTCGGTAAAGTCCGGCGCAGGTCCTGCCAGTGGTGGCAATATATTTTCTTTTACCTGCTGCGTTAATAATTCTTTACGCACCTTGTCATCTGCAGGATACGGTTCTGCAACCAGTATGCGATACATATCACCTCCGGTCTGCTCGTAAATTGCACGCGCAACATCACCAGTATTACCGTCCTGCATTGAAAAATATGCAACCAAGACACGTGGTTCTGACGATGTGTGCGCGTTGCTTGCGTTTGTTGTATTCGCTGTGGCATTAGCGGTAATACCAAGTATCAATATTGGCAATGTAATAAAATTTTTTGTGCGCATGTGGGTTCTCTCTCTTCCTCTGGCCAGCATATAATGCCACGAGCTGCAGCAGATTTCCACAGGACGCTTTACCCAATTTTAAACCGCCCATTGGGCGGTGGGTTTAACGCGTACGTTGTAATTTTCTAAATGGGCAAGATGCGCCAAAAATATACCTGTAATCTGCACCACCCAGTGCGCGCGGGCAATTTTTATCTGTACATCCCTGTGATTTACACGAATTAAATTTACAACTGAATTTACGAACAGGTTCTGTCCA
>JAEIGA010001554.1_pt1 | contig 35892 bp, 58 predicted proteins | sample 9270691 | NCBI WGS metagenome assembly JAEIGA01 (sample SAMN17057246, study PRJNA624740) | gut metagenome | biome: biome; isolation source: fecal sample | host: Bos grunniens | place: China: Xizang | collected 2019
ATAACACGGTCAGAGTATATGACGGAAAATTGATTGATAACGGTGCAGTTGCCGGAATCCCGGCGGGGCAGTATGTTGATTTGCTCATATCCGAAACGGGACAGGGCATGAACCGAAATGACCTTATCGTTTTTCAATACTCAAAAGATGCTGCAACGCTTGTTGAAAGCGGCAATTTTGTTGTCGTTAAAGGCGCAGAAACCAGCGAAACGGCGACAGACCCCGAATTGACACAGCAAGACATCCTTTCGGACACCGCCACATTTGACCAAATGCCGCTGTGGCGTGTTTCTGTGTCCAGCACAGTTATTTCCGACCCTGTGCAGATGTTTGAAGTCCACAGCCATATACAGGATATTTTGGCGAAGATTGCGAGCATCACATTGGAACAGCTTGGAGCCGCCCCCGTTTTGCATCGTTCGGTTGAAGCCACCTACGGAAAAGGTTCAAGCGTTTATTATGGACACGTTAAGCTGTCCGATGCCACGGACAACACAAGCGGGGTCAGCGGTGGCGTTGCGGCAACACCCGCCGCAGTAAAAGCCGCATACGACCAAGCGGAAGCGAAAGCACCGAAAGACCATGCGGACAGCGCATCAACTTACGGCGTAGGCTCTACAACTAAATACGGACACGTTAAGCTGTCCGAAAGCTTTAATGACGAATCCACGGACGGTCTTGCGGCAAGTGCTAAACTCACGGCACAGCTTTATGCCTATATTACGGAGCTTATAGGAGAGCTTGACGGCAAAGCCCCCGCATACACTTCCGGCACTTCCGACCTTACAGCCGGAACATCCTCTCTGACAAGTGGCAAGATGTATCTTGTCTATGAGTGAGGTGAACGCCTATGGCTAAAGCAATGTATATAGGCATTAGCAATGTTGCCCGAAAAGTAAATCAGCCTTACATCGGTGTTGCTGGCGTGGCACGGAAGGCGGTGAAAGGTTATGTCGGCGTGGGTAATGTCGCAAGGCAATTCTATTCGGGAGGAATAGGCGCACTGGAGGTCGGCACGTCTGTTTATCTAAATGTAAACGGTGCTTCTACCGAATTTATGATTGTTCATCAAGGAATACCCGATGAGACATACAGCAGCAGTTGTGACGGCACTTGGCTGTTGATGAAAGACCTATACACATCAAAGGGATGGAATATCTCATCCGGAATGATAAACTATTCAAACAGTACCATGCATAAGACTTGGCTCAAAGACTTTTTTAATGTGCTTGATGATAATATTCAAAGCATCATTAAAACAGTAAAAATTCCGTATGGATTGAGAGGGGCAACATCGGCAGAGGACACTGTATATTCGGGCGAAAACGGATTGTCAACACAGGTGTTCTTGCTTGCTAACCGTGAGGTCGGTGGCACGGCAGTCCGCCCGACGATTGGAACTGCTCTTGCATACTTTGCAGACAAAAAAAGCAGCACATACGATTCATACAGAATTGCCTATCTTAATGGCACCGCAACCGCTTGGTGGCTACGAAACCCGCAATCTTCAAACAGTATATGTACTGTAGGCGCAGACGGAAGTTTGAACAGTGGAAGCGGTGTAACTTCTTTGTTTGGTATCAGACCGGCTTTCATTCTCCCAAGTGATACACTTGTGGATTCGGATTTCAATGTAATTGCATAATTAATATTAACGGAGGTAAACAAAATGATTATCAGACTTGCTAACGGCACAGAATTGAACCCTATTGTTGTAACAGGAGCTTCTTCCTATGTTAAAGGGGCAAAACGTGATGTTCTTTCATTTGTGTTCCCCAATTCGGAGAGCATGGCGGCACTTGATGCCGCATTCACCGATGCGGCATGCGAAACAATCACTATTATTGGTGATGATGCAAGTGAAAGCATTTACAAGGCATATACCATTCGTGTCGAACTGAAAAAGGCTCCCGTTGAGGTAGCACCCGCAACGGCAGAAAGCGAAGCTGTAACAGAGGAACGCATCACGGTTTCTATGGCACAGCGCACCTATACCGAAAGTCAGTTGGCGGCATTGAATGCACTTCTTACCGGGGAGGGATAAGATATGGATAACATTCAGGAAGCACTTGAAATAAGAAAGGCACTACAGCTTTTTCTTGCTACGCTTGATGTTGACACCCACACCGCAGATATACTCGGGGTTGCATCGGTATTCCCGAAGTATGAAGTGGGCAAGGCATACAAGACAAAGGAAGTTTTCGCATACGGTGAAAACAGCGTAGGCGATGCACAGCTTTATCAGGTACTGCAAGACCATACTTCGTCCGCTGAATGGACACCCGACACAGCAACAAGCCTTTATAAGAAAGTCGGCGTTACCGAGGAAGGCTATCCCGAATGGGTTCAGCCTTTGGGGGCTTCCGATGCATACAACACGGGCGATGTGGTCAGCTATAACGGCACATTGTATCGTTCTTTGATTGATGCAAATGTGTGGTCGCCCGTTGAATATCCTGCGGGATGGGCTATCGTTAAAGAATAAACATCGAGGTGTGATGATACATGGATTTGGAGCATGAAAAAAGATTGACCGAGATTGAAGCCCGCTCAAAGTCTAATACAAAGCGCATTGACAAGCTCGAAGAACAAACCGAAGCAATCAACCGTCTGGCAACATCAATGGCAGTCATGGCTGAAAAACAGGACGAAACAACGCACATTGTAACGGCTCTTGATGATAAGGTAACAGCCTTGGAATCAAAGCCCGGCAAACGGTGGGAATCCATTGTTGAAAAGGCAATAGGGCTGTTTGTTGCCGCCGTTGTCGGTTATCTTTTGGCAAGAATCGGTCTTGGGTGAAAAATATGAAAATATCATTTGAAAGTCAGCTACACCGGCAAAGATTGGCACTCGGCATTATATGCGGCATGTTACCGATTGCGTGCTTTTTGTTCAATCTTCCGGCGGTGATATGGTGTGAATGGGATTCCTCCATACTTGGTTCGATTTCCGCCACTTTTTGGTCGCCGTCTGCGCCGTTCATGATTGCCGGACTTGGTTTGGCATCGTTCTTTTTCTTCACTTATAAAGGACACGACAAAACGGACAATATATTGACCACAATCAGCGCAACTGCGGCGATTGGGGTTGTGGCTTTCCCCACTTGGCTTGAAATTATGAATTTCGGAAAGTGGGACTGCATGGGCGTGTTATATGTCCCCGCCGTGATTTGCGATATTCTTCACATGGTATCGGCAGCAGTGCTGTTTCTGTCCTTTGCGGTGATGATATTCTTCCAATTTACAAAGGGCAAAGACAAACGGCGGAATTCGCTTTATAGGGCGTGTGCGGTGCTTATATGTATATTTACAATACTGATAGCATTAACAAGCCTTATAAAGCCATTCTTGCCCGATTGGCTGGCGTTGATTTGGGTTTGGCTCAATGAATTTTTGATGCTTGAAGCTTTTGCGGTCGCTTGGATAGTCAAGAGCAAGGCATTATTCACAAAACAATAATTTCATAGTTTTGGGGGCTGATTTTTCAGCCCCTTTTTCTTTTTTAATTAAATAACTTTAATTAAACAACTCAAATTTTTTTATTAAATTAATTAAACAACTCAAATTTTTAATTAAACAACTCAAATTGAAAGGACGGATGAAAATGGCAAAATACGCAAACGAGGTCATAAAACAGGCGCAAGCGTGGCTTGGACGATGTGAGAGCAACGGAACACACCGGGCAATTATTGACATCTACAACGCCCAAAAACCGCTTCCAAGGGGCTATCGTGTAAAGTACACGGATGAATGGTGCGCCACCTTTGTTTCGGCTGTGGCGGTGAAATTGGGCTATACAGACATAATCCCGTCCGAATGCAGTTGCCAACGCATGATTGACGGATTCAAGCGCATCGGCGCATGGGCTGAAAATGAGAATAGAACACCGAAGCCGGGTGATGTGATTTTTTATGATTGGCAAGACAACGGCAAGGGCGACAATGCCGGCTGGGCTGACCATGTGGGAATCGTTGAAAAGGTATCAAATGATACCGTGACCGTTATTGAAGGCAATTTTGGTGGTGCCGTGAAACGCCGAAAAATCGCCGTCAACGGGCGTTTCATTCGGGGGTATGGTGTTGTTAGGTATGACAGCCAAACCGCCGCCAAATCAGCGGAAACAGTTGCAAAAGAGGTCATCGCCGGCAAGTGGGGGAACGGAGAGGAAAGAAAAGCCCGCCTTGAAAAAGCGGGGTACAATTACAAGGTTGTTCAAGCAAAGGTGAATGCGCTGTTGAAATAGGCAAGGCGGGGGCAAGTCCAGCGCACAAACGCACGGAACGGAAAGGGCGGGTATTTGTGAGGGTAAACAAGAAAAGCCCACACAGGGCAAAATTTAAGGGTATGAAGCTTATATGCTCCATACCCTCTTTTTTATTTTATGCTGTCTTTTATCTCTGCAAGTACATTTTCGGCATACCGTTTCGCATCGCCGGAAAGGTGCGGAATGTCGGATTCTATCATTTCCCCGATTTCTTCTAAAATCGTTTTGTGGTTCGGCTGACCAAATTTCTGTTCCAACAGACCGGCAACCATATTTTCAACATATTCAGGACACTTCCGTTGACCGCCTTCCCAATTCTGAATTGTGCGTTCTGGAATGCCCGTGATGCCTGAAAGCTGTTTTTGTGTCAGTCCGTGCTTGATGCGTGCTTCTTTGATGTTCATACCGTTTCCCCCTAAATGAATTGTGTAAAATCTGTGTAACCGTCTTTGATAACAAATCGTGCGTTTCCATCTGCTGTGACAAGGTACATTTTGCCGTTGCGCTTGCTTACTGTGTATGTTCTTTCCGGGTTCGGTACGCCATGCCCGACAAACTTCCACCGACCATTGATTTTTGATTGATATTCCGCCGTGTATTTGAAGTGTTCCGGCGTTCCCTTTGCCGCTTCATACTTTGATTTCCATTCTTGTAATTTCATTTTGTCAGCCCCTTTCTATAATCATAATACCACCCATTGGGTGAGTATGTCAAACAAAAAGCACCGCCCGTTTGGACGATGCTTCCGGTGTATTATTTATTTATCTTTTCCCGAAATTCTTCTTCCGTGATGAAATCTTTCATCAGCAATTCAAGAAGCGTTTCAACATAAATCACTTTTTTCTGTCTGTATTCTTCCACGGTGATTTCACCATTCAACAGCATTTCTTCAAGATGTCCCAGCATTGATATTCACCACCTTTCATATAATAGGTATCATGATGTTTCTATCACATAGGTAACATAATGATACCTATTTGAAGTTAAAAAGATAAACCCTTGATTTATAGGGGCTTTTGGGGCAATTTCGGATATATTGTGATGTCGAATCTGCCTTTCTTTTCTGTTTTGCGGAAAGTGACTTTGTATAGAACTTCTTTCCATAGGGCGTTCTTTTCGCCCGGTGTCAGTTGGTCGTAATTGTCCAAAATCTTTTGTGTCGTTGGGATGATGTTCAACGCCGCCGATTGTGTTTCACTTTGTTCGGCAATCTTCATTTCCAAATCTGCAATGTCGGATTCCACTTGTTCAATCTCCGCTTCCAACGCCGCATTTCTACGCTTGAACAGCCTATCGGAATAATCTCCCTTTTCATGTAATTCGCATATTGCATCTTGTTGTTCAATTAAATCATCTAAACGCTTATTCAATATTTCAAGGGATGTTTCAAGCCCATCATCCTCAACAGGAAGCTCCGTGCCTAATGTTAGGATATAACCGTCCAGCCATTCCCGCATAGCTTCAACAACCGCTTCTTCCACTTCCGGTGCCACATGTGATTTGCAACCGCAATTTCTTGCCTTCTTGCATCTGAATCGTGGTTTTGCAGTGTGGCTTTTTGTTGGCGTTACACGGTTCATAAGGCTCCCACAAATTTCGCATCGTATCAATCCAGCAAACGGATTTGAAATTTCCAAGCTTCTCTTTGTCGGTGCTACATATTTTTCTTTGCGAATCGTTTGCGCCAATTCAAATTGTTCTTCCGAAATAATAGGTTCGTGTCTGCCCTCATATAATTCATATTCTTTGCTTCTATATGGCTTCTTGACAAGTTTGCCATCCACGAACATTTTCTTTATTGGTCTTTTCCCAGCCATTGTTTTTCCAATGTAATGTTCGTTGTCAATGATATTTACTATTGATGAACCGCTCCACTCGGCAGATTTGCGAGGGGGAATGTGCAAGTCACTCAACCGGTTGGCAATCTGTCCCGTTCCAAGCCCTTCTTCCGTGTACCAATCAAAAACCATTTTTACGATTTTCGCTTCTTCCGGCACAATTTTCAGCGTGTTGCCCTTTTCGCCTTTGATTTTTACAATTTCATAGCCAAAAGGAGCTTGTGAACCGATGTATTTGCCTTCTTTTTGAGAACTTGCACGTCCCGCCGTTAGGCGTTTGTTGATTGTTTTATGTTCAAATCGTGAAAACATAAATTTCATATCTGCAAATTGTTCGTCTTGTTCGTTGTTAAGGTCATATGTCTTTTGTGGCGTGATAATCTTGCAATCGTTTATTTGTAATACTTGCATGATATATCCTGATTCTGCACTTGAACCACGGGAAAGACGGTCAATGTCCATACAAACAACCCCGTCATATTCTCCCGTGTTGACCAAATCCAACAATTCAAGCATCTTGGGTCTGCTCGGCAATGATTCCCCGGAAACAACTTCTTCCAATATTACGGTTACATTCAACCGTTCACGTTTAATGAAATCCCCAAGAATGGCACGGTGCCGTGATAATGTTTCTTCAACACTTAAATCTTCATAGTCCCGGTCTAACTGCGATTTCCGCAGATACTCTATATATTGCGCCATTTGTTTCACTCCTTTTATAGTTATTTTGCCATTCCGCTAATTACGGATTTATAGTAATTATGCAAAGCAAGCAATTCGTCTTTGTGCTGAATTTCCTTTCTTAAAAGCTCGTTCTCGGTTGTGAGGGCAGCGTTCTTTGCTTTTAACATTTCGTTCTCAACGAGAATAAGGTCACGCTCTGCTTCTACAACATCGACACATTCCTTTATTTCGACAAGGTCATCCGTGGCAACTACAACTTTGGTGTCGGCAAAGATGTCACCTAAATCATAACCGAGAGCCTTGACGATAATATCAAGCGTGTCTGCGTAAGGATGGTCGGTTTCTCCCGATAAGATACGGTTGATTGTTCTTTCGGGCAAGCGTGTCTTTTCTGCTATTTGCTTTACGGTCATTCCTGTCTTTTTCTTTAATTCTTGAAGATTTTCTAACCACATAATTTATATTGTTTTTCCTTTCGATAATAAATTTGTTTCTTTTAAGATATTCTTGACCGAATGGGCATGACGAAGTTGGATGGCAAACGGTCAAAGTTGGATATTGATTTTTGTGGTTTTAGATGTAAAATAATGTCATAAACACTTTTTCTTAAACAGGAATAAATTTCAACTGTTTTCGACAATGGACATAGTGTATAATATTAGCGAACACACGCTCGTACATTGAAAGGAGAATACTAATGACAGCTCAAGAAAAACTAATCCAATTTATACATAGCCTTACATCTGAAGAAGCAGATATTATTATTTCTTTCCTAAAAGAATCTGCATCATTTGAAGAAGTTTTTCCGCATCTTCCTCCGAACACTGTTCCGCAAGAGCAAGCAGTTGCTTTTTAGATTCGCTTAATCCGCTATCGTCATAGGTAGCGGATTTTTTTGTTTCTTCCCAGCCCATAAGATAGGCAACCGATGTCCCCAAAACTTCCGCAAATTGAACGATACGTGTTTGTGACACATCAACTTGACCTCGTTCTATTTTCCCTATTGTAGAATGATTGGTATAGTGCATTTTTTCCGCAAGGTCACGTTGTGACAGCTTTAATTCTTCTCTTTTTTCTTTAATTCTTTTCCCAATGGTCATGCTTTTCACCACCTTTCGGCATCAGTATAACACAGAATGACCCAAAAATCAATAATTATCTGAATTTTTTTCTAAAAAGGTATTGACATTTTCATAAAACTGCGTATAATAAGAGCAGACGGGTCATTAAATGACCCAAAACAAACAAAAGCGACCCACACAAAAAATAAAAATACATAGGAGAAAGAAAATGTTAACAAATGCAACAATTAAAGAAGAAATGAATTACAGAGCAAATTGCCGCCGAATTGCAAAACAACTTCTCGAAGAAAAAGGATATAAGCACGTTATATACGGGGTTGGCAATAGTTTTACAGATTGGGAAAATGAAATGCTGAAATTCGAAGATGATAAAAGCTTTGACGATTATGTAAGAACCCTTGCAGAAGATGAACACCCCACCGTTTACGCAGTACACGCATAAGGAAGGAGCAAAGAAAATGAAAATCAAAGAATTGTTCAAGAAGGTTGAAGCAACAAACGAAATCACGAAAATGTTCGATGATGAATATGCCGTAAGAGTTACGGACGGTAATGACGGCTGGGAAGAAACATTTACAAACTATGATGATTTCAAAAAATGGGTAAAAGAAGAAATCAACAAGCCTTGGGCAGATGTGCTTTTGGGTAATGACGAATTGAAAGAGCAAGGACAGCTTGACTATTATTTAGACACACACGTTAATTTGATATATGTAACAGAACGTTTCACCCCCGATTTTGAAATTGTAAAAAAGTGCGACTAAAGCACAATCCGGGGGCGGCGGCACAGGAAAGCGAATCCCCAAAGGCGCAGAAAGGGAGAAAGAAAATGAACTTCAACATTAAAGAGGAAATTATAACGGCACTTGAATCACTTGGATATTCCACATCCAACATTGAAATAACCCCGGCGGCATTTCATAGATTTACGGTTAAGGCTGGCGGCGTTCACGTTGGCATTTATGATTTGGACAGACACACATTCGTTGATTGAAAGAAAGGATTTGATATGAAAAAGTTTATTAAAAGTTTATTGAATTGGTTCGTGTTCTTCCTGACAGGGAAGGGCGAAATCGCAAATGATGCAATCGAAGCCGGATTGATTGATTATAGCGGTCAAGGGCGTGACAAGCACGGAAAATAAACAGTCGAAACCCGGAGGGGTCTGCAAGGGTTGGTCGCTTTGCACTGATGATGACAGACCAATATTAAAGAAAGAAGGTAAACAAATGACAAACACAAAGCTTTTAGAGGACAAAATCAAGAAATCGGGCAAAAAAATCAGTTATTTGGCTGAAAAATGCGGTCTTTCTTACGCCGGATTCCGTAATTGCGTAACAAACAAGGCGGAATTCAAAGTATCGCACGTTGAAACCCTTTGCCGTGAACTTGAAATTACAAGCCTAAAAGAAAGACAGGCAATTTTTTTTGCGGTGCTTGGGTCATAAAATGACCCAAACGAAGGGGCGTATATGAAATTACCAAGAGAAATTTATGCGATAAAGCATAACGCAACAAAACGAATTTATGTAGGCAGTAGCGCAAACCCACAAAAGAGGTTTGCATCACATCTTAACATGTTGAGGAACGGGAAGCACTGTGTTGAAGATATGCAAAAGGACTACGATGAATACGGTGAGGATTTCACATTCTTCATATTAGGGGTCATTCCCAAATTCGATGACAGGAACCGAGAATATGAACTTATGATGCTTTTGGAAAGCAACATAAGAGGAAAAGGCTACAACTACAAAGACCATGTGAATTTTGAAAAACGAAAGGAGAATAGTGATGGATAGTCGAAAAAAACTTTTCGATTTTATATTATCGCTGACGGACGAAGAAGCGGAAAGAATTGCCGCTTCTTTAAGAAATAATCAGGGCAAGCCCGTTTGCGGCGGAAAGGAAACACCGTGAATAAGGATAAAAAATTCACCGTTAGGATATGCGAAGATTATCTTTTTCGAGAACCCAACAAGGTGAATGCGATTCTTGACAGAGTTTCAAAAATCATAAGCAATTCTTACATAAGCAAGGATGCAAAATCGAAAACATAATGAAAACGGAGAAAGGAGCGAAAGGACAATGTTTTATCGAACAGACAACCCTTTAGCGGATTTCAACAGATGGGATGCGGAACAGCAAGCGGCGTTGAATAAGCTGCCGAAATGCACCGAGTGCGATGAACCGATTCAAGACGATTGCTATTACGAAATCAACGGTGAATGCGTTTGCCCGGAGTGCTTGGACAACAACCACAAACATTGGGTTGAAGATTACATAGGTTGAGTTTTTTAAGGTGGATTGAATGAAACGAAAAAAGACAGACGAAAATCAAATATCATTATTCGATGTTGAGTTGCCGCCGAATGAACCTGAAGCAATTGAAAGGGCTATTAAGTCAACGCCTGTTGTTGTCGAAACAGCACCCCAAAAAATCAGTTTTGCGAGAGTGCCGGACGAAGAATTTAAAGGTAAATATCAGTTAAAAGACATACCAACAGTAAGCGGCATTTTGAAGCTACTTGAGAAAGGTTCGGCGAAATACGGAAAACACGAATTTCTGTCAGACGTCTTTGAGTGCGGTGCGATAGCGATTTCAAATCGCTTTGACTTTCAGAGAGCCGAGGAACGAGAAAAGCAGTATTTGCAAATTATCAAAAAGTATGATAAAGAATCGGTGCAAATTCTCACACAGGTTTTCGCTGAAATATATCGCCTATTGACAGCACAGATATTTGTTGGTTTTGACGATTATTTAGGACAGCTTTATATGCAGTCTGAAACAAGCAACAGCCGTTCCGGGCAATTCTTCACGCCGTACTGCATATCAAAGATGTGTGCCGAATGTGTGTGTGACAAGGGAAAAATCGAAAAAGCTATGGAGCAAGACGAGATTTTGACCATGCACGAACCGACAGTTGGAGCCGGTGGAATGGTTATAGCGGCGGCTGATGTGCTTTATAACAAGTACCAGTTCAACATATCACGGAATTTGCTTGTAGAGTGTGGGGACATCGACAAAAGATGCGTACACATGACCTACTTGCAGTTAGGTTTAGCGGGCATACCCGCCGTGATATTCCACCGTAACGGCATTACGCTTGAAACGTGGGACAGATGGGAAACACCCGCCTATATAATGCAATATTCAAGATTTAAAAACTATTTCAAAGGAACACCGAGCGATTGGAGCAAAACAAAATGACACAGATTAACTTCAAAGCCCTTGCGCACTTGAAAGCGCATCGGGAACAAATTACAAAACAGCAGTTTGCCACATTAAGAGGGCAGATATTCTCCGGCAATGCTGACGGAGCAATGAAAGGGCTTCGCAAATTACTGAATCCAAACTAAAAAACTATAAAAAGGAGAAAGAAAATGGAGAACTATTTTAATACCCTTAACGGAATCAACGTGAACGGGAAAACCGAGCAGAAAAACGGTCTGACCTATCTTTCGTGGGCTTGGGCTTGGGGAGAGGTAAAGAAGCTTTTCCCGGATGCCACATACACCATTTACGAAAATGAAGCCGGATGGAACTATCACACAGATGGAAAGACCTGTTGGGTCAAGACGGGCGTAACCGTCAACGGAATTGAACACATTGAATATCTTCCGGTTATGGACTTCAAGAACAAGAGCATCCTCGCCAACGCTGTGACTTCCTTTGATGTCAACAAGGCTATTCAGCGCAGTTTGACAAAAGCGGTTGCAAGGCACGGTCTTGGGTTGTACATCTACGCCGGAGAGGACTTGCCCGAAGCAGAGCAAGAAGAAAAACCGGCAGAACACAAACCGGCAGAACGCAAGCCGGAACAGCCAAAAAAAACACCGAGGAAACAGCTTATTGCAAAGCTCTACGAAAAGGGCATTGATGTGAATGCTTATGCTGCGGAAAAAGGTTTATCCAGCAAAACCACCGCAAAACGATTTGAAGAACTTTTGAAGGAGTTAGAAAATGACTGAATTTGATGTAACGATTGACCGTGATTTATACATAGGCGGGTCGGATGTTCCCGTGATAATGGGAATTAGCACGTTCAAAACCCGGTGGGAATTGCTCCAAGAGAAAGCGGGGATTAAGGAAAACACATTCACCGGAAACCGCTTCACCGAGTACGGGAATGTAATGGAACCGAAAATTCGTGATTATGTGAATGGTTACTTTAACGGAAGAATGGCAGAGTTTGCGCCGAATCGAGTAATTGACGGAGATTTCCGGGCGCACACAGACGGATTCAACGGGAACTGCGTTCTTGAAATCAAGACCACATCCAATATTCACGATTCCATTGATGGATATAAGCACTATCTTGTGCAGTTGCTTAAATACATGGATGTAAACCATGTTGATGAAGGAATCCTTGCTGTATATAACCGCCCGGAAGATTTCAGCGAAGAATTTGACGAACAACGCCTTGTTGTTTATCCCGTCAAGGCGGGTGATTTTGCCGGGCTTCTCAATGAGATTAACGCCGAGCTTGACCGTTTCCGTGCTGACCTTGCACGGCTGAAAGAAAATCCTTTGCTTTCGGAACAGGATTTTTTGCCGCCCGAAAATGAACTTGTGACACTTTCAAACAAGGTTGTTGCCCTTGAAAATCAGCTTGCGGCAATTAAAGCCATTGAAGCAGAGTGCAAAAAAGCAAAACAAGCCCTTTTTAATGAAATGGAAAAGCACGGTGTGAAATCGTGGGAAACGCCCAACGGCACGAAAATCACAATGGTTGCATCCACACCGGCAACCGTGCAAACCGTCACAGAATTTGACGAAGAAACATTCAAATCTGAAAATGCCGGACTGTATGCAATGTATTTGCACGAAGTGGAAAAGAAAACATCCGCCAGAAGTGGATATGTAAAAATCACATTGCCGAAAGGGTGATAAAAGATGTATAACCTAACCGGCAAAATCAATTCTGTTGCCTTTACGATGGACGGGAAGCCCCTTGTTACGTTCGAAATGGAGCAAGGGCAACCATCTTTGAAAATGGCGCAAGAATACAAAGACGGTGCCAAGGTAGCATTGAAAGTGAGTAAATACCGAGAAAAGCGCAGTTTAGATGCAAACGCCTATTATTGGACGTTGCTTGGCAAGCTGGCGGCGGTGCTGAAAATCTCAAATAACTATTGTCACAATGTGATGCTCCGGCGGTACGGTGTTTCCGAGGAATTTGACGGAAAGCCCGTTTACATCGTCATTCCTGATACAGAGGAAGCAGAGAAAAAAGCGGATGAATCGGAAACGTATCACATCAAGCCGACCTCCAATGTGCGAGAGGGCAACGATGGAAAAATGTATAGAACATACATACTTTTGAAAGGTTCTCACGCCTACGATACCGCAGAAATGAGCCGCCTTATTTCGGGAATCCGTGACGAGTGCCAGCAATGCGGAATCCCTGTTGAAACGCCGGACGAAATAGCGCAATTACTTTCATTGACGGGAGGGTGATATTATGACATCAAAAAAGATGGTTTGCGACAGATGCGGTGCGGAAATTCCGTGTTGGGCAAATTACATAATCCGTGAAAATTCAGCTCGAATCGCTCTATGGGGCGTGGGAGCAACCCGAAGCAATGACGGACAGCGAATTGATTTGTGCCCCGAGTGCTTTGAAAAGTTTATAAATTGGCTTGAAAAGGGGTGACATTTATGCAAGACCGGACAAAAGCCGTTGGAATAACGCTTGCAACAAAAGAAGCTGTGGCGGAGCGTGACAGCTTTGACGGGCATCCGTGCTGTATTTTATGCGGCACGCCAGCCCCGACAAGTAACCGTCTTGCATTTTCCAATGCGCACTATATACCACGGTCACAAGGCGGTTTGGGGCGTGAGGATAATATATTGACCCTCTGCCCGATATGTCACCGCCGATATGACCAAACAACAGACCGTGCAAAACTGAAACCATTCTTCGCACGGTATTTGAAAGAACATTACCCGAATTGGAACGAAGAAAATCTTATATACAAAAAAGGAGAAAGCAATGGCAAATCTGAATCTTAACAAAGTAATTCTTGGCGGACGATTGACCGCCGATGTGGAGTTAAAGACCACGCAAAGCGGAATTTCCGTGTGTTCCTTCAATCTTGCGGTGAACCGAAAATTCCAAAAAGAAGGCGAACAGCAGACGGATTTTATTTCGTGCGTGGCATGGCGCAACACGGCTGAATTTATCAGCAGATATTTCAAAAAGGGTTCTTCCCTTTGCATCGTGGGAAACATTCAAACCCGAACATGGACAGACCAAAACAATCAGAAACGCTATGCAACAGAAGTGATTGTTGATGAAGCGATGTTTGTTGACAGCAAGTCAGACGGCGGACAGGCACCTTCCGGGGGCTATGTTCCTGATGCATACATAGCACCGGCGGCACCGAACTTTGAAGAAATAAGCGATGACGATTCTCTGCCATTCTAAAGAAATATGGAAAGATGTTCCCGGCTATGGCGGCAAAGAATATCTGGTCATAAAATAGCCCCGAAAAACGCCCACAATCGCTTTTGATGTTCCCCTAACAAATACCCGCCGAAGCAAAGAACGGCGGAAATTGGGCTAAAATCGGCGGTTGTGGGGGCAAAAAAACAATCAACCAAAGTAAACTGAAAAGGAAGTGGAAAAATGGCTGTAAATAGCAAACAAAAGGGCGCACGGTTTGAAAGATTGCTTGCTTCAAGGTTTCGTGAATACGGCTATGAAGCAAGGCGAACAGCCCAATATTGCGGCAACACCGGCGATGCATCTGATGTGATAGGTTTGCCGGGAATACATATCGAAGCAAAGCACCAAGAAAGAATGCAACTCTATGAATGGATGTCACAGGCAAAAAGGGATGCAGAAGCTGGCGGAGAAAACCGCATCCCGGCTGTGTTCCATAAGAAAAACAACGCTGACATCCTTGTTACCATGACATTTGATGATTTTATGAAGATTTACGCCGAATATGAAGCCGGTTTTGCGCTGGCAGAAAAGGAGAAAACACCATGAAAGACCCGCAAAGCACAAAAGCACTTGTAAAATCCATTCTTGAACAGGACGAACAGGCACGAAACAGCGACAGTTTCTTATATTTCCGACTGCTGGAACGAATCGACAAAGCTATTCTGAATGTTCCGGTTCACGATTTCTTATTGGGAATGGGCTTGAACGGAATCCCGCCGTTTGAATCCGTCCGCCGCACCCGTCAGAAAATTCAAGCGGAATGCCCGTGTCTTGCAGCTTGCGACCGGGTAAAAGAATTCCGGGCGGAGAATGAAGAAGTTTACCGGGATTTTGCGAGGGAATGAGAAATGAGCATAGAAAAACAGATTGAGGAAATGGCATTAATAATTTGCGGTTTCAAGGATTGTACATCTTGCATAAGCCGTATGGGTTTAAGAAAATGCGGTGCTAAAGCATATGCAGAACGCTTTTACAGCGCAGGGTACCGCAAGCAGAGCGAGTGGATTAGCGTTGACGAGAGGTTGCCCGATTGTTGTGGACTGTCCGTTCTTATGGTTGCAGTAAACCAATATTCACAAACAAGAGTTGTAAAGGGGTTCACTGACTATCAGTGTCCGATTACCTTTCGCACGAACGAAAGAGAATTTGATGGTATTTGGGGAGCGTGGGATGTTACCCATTGGATGCCGCTTCCCGAAGCTCCGAAAGGCGGTGCGGAGTAATGGGATATACAAAAGAACAAGAAAAAGAGTTGTATTTTGCAAATGCGGTTATCGGTGCAATTAACAATGTTAAAGTACCTATGCTGATGTATGAAGAAGAAAAAGAAGTAGTTAAAAAGGCTTTGCGGAAATACATAGACCAAATCGAAAGCGAAGCAAGAGGAAGATGAAAGGCGGTGAGTGATATGCCCGAACGCATTGAAAGGTGTCCGCATTGTGGCGCTGATTGGGGCGTTTTTACTAAAATGACCTTGATAAATGTTCCGAAAGCGTACAGGTTTGACGGAACAGAAGATTATAACGGCGAAATGTACGATAATGCGGAGAAAATCATTGATAAGCCTACTGTTTATTGCCAACGATGCGGCAAAGCAATATGTAGATGGGATAAATTTTGTGCCGCAAATGATATTATACCATTTTGAAAGGAGAATGATATGACACATAAGTGTGATGGATGCAGATACAAGGGCGAACATCAAGAAATGGGCTTTGTTCCATTCGGCGTTTGCTTGAAAGAAACAAATTTGATAAGGGCAGAACAAAATTACAATGCAGAGTGTTGTCCTTATATCGTGGACGTTTATGCGGAAGGCACTGCCGAAGAACTGCAAAAGACTTTCGACGATTTGACGGGCAATAAAAGCGAAGATTTTCAAAAAGCAGTTGAAGCTATCCAACGCTTGACACAGAGCATAATCGAGGTATTAAAACCTGTGCTTGATTCTGCGATGGAAGCAATTAAAAAGATATTGGATGCAGTATTACATGTTTATCCAAATAAAAGGGTGCTGCACCTTGCGATGCACCATCCCAAAGAGAGGGTAAGAAAAAAGAATATGCACCGAATTATGCGGTGGATAGAAAGGAACAGCAAATGAGCGAAAAAAGAGAAAAGCAAGTGCGCAGAATTGCACGGAATCAATACAATTTTTATCTTTCTGTATGGTTCAGAAACAAGCCAAAATGCTGGCGCATCTTTCGATATTTGAAGTGGAAGAAGAACCGACCAAATTATCAGAACATCGAAAAGACAATCAAAAATATTGCAAAAAAGAGGGGATGACAAATGGGCATCAAGCGAATCGTTGATACATCATTCTGGACTGACGGAAAGGTGGATGAATTCAGCCCGGAAGATAAATATTTCATGCTTTATCTTCTGACAAATCCGTTTTCAAAGCAACTTGGAATCTATGAAATCAGTATCAAACAAGTTGCTTTTCAGATGGGCTATTCAATGGATGCCGTCAAAGTGCTGATTGACCGCTTTGAAAACAAATACAAAATCATTCTTTTTTCCGAGGAAACCAACGAAATCGCAATTTTGAACTTTTTGCGCCATTCGATTGTGAAAGGCGGAAAGCCCGTTGAAGATTGCATTCGGAAGGAAATGGCACTTGTGAAAAACAAATCCCTTATCAGCGCCGTTTTTTCACACTTAAAGGGTCGGGATGGTTTGAATTTCACCGTCAATAACATTATCAATTCTTATAATGATAATGATAATGATATTAAAAAGAAAAATGAAAAAGAAAATAATAATGATATTGATGATGATGTTGAAAATGACAATGACAATGACAATGACAATGAACGAATCGTTCCACGATACGTGGACGAATCGTCAAACCACAGCAACATCAACAACGAACCTGACCAAAATGATTTGCTTCGAACATTCTGCGGAAATGTGATGTTGTCCGAAAATCAAGTTGGCGACTTGCTTAATAAATTCGGGCTTGATGCCTTCGACTATTACACCAACCGTCTTTCAAAATTCATAGATATGGGCGGATATGTCAAGAACCCTTATCAAACAATTATGAAATGGTATTACGAAGATAACAGGGTCACTAATTGATTTATAAGGGGGGTAACGTTTATGGATGTTTGTGAATGGCTGGACAATTATAAAAAAGCGGATGAATTGATACACGGAAAGAAAGCCGAAAAAAACCAGCTTCTTGAAGAACGGCAACGGCTGATTGATATTGCAACGGACATTTCAGCAAAGATGCCGGACGGGATTCCACACAGCAACACCGGCACCGTGTCACAGAAGATGCAAAATGCGGTGATTTCAAAAATCATCGTGGATGGAGAAATTGAAAATGTTGATAATGCTATCATCGCATTTCTTGATTTCAAAAAAGCTGTTATCACAGCGATTGAAAAGCTTCCTGCAAATCAATATGGCGTTATTCATAGATATTATATCAGGGGGATGACACTTGAAGCGATTGCGGAAGATATGGGGTACAGCACCCGGCAGATTTGCAGAATCAAACAAGATGCTTTGAAAATATTGGAAGATGTCATTGAATGTCACACAAAAAGCGATATATAATTACAATAGAAAAATATCTAAAAGGCATAGCCCCACACCGGGGCTGTGCTTTTTTTGTGCAAAGGATGTGTTGAGGTTGCCCAGATAAGCAACGCTATAACGGATTTATAGACGAACTGATTGGCGATAGTTTTGTGAACATTAACCCTAAACGGGAAATATACAATGTTACTTTTACTTTCCCAGTTGAAGCAAAAGAAGATTTGCGCCGGTACATAAAAGACAACGGAAAAAAAGGCATTGTTAATCTTATTTTATCGGAGGTGGGTGTATGCCAAAATGCGGAACACAAGTAACCCTCTGTGATTTGCCAATTCGATTTGACACATACAAGGGATGTTCACACCTCTGCAAGTATTGTTTTGTGCAGAAAAAGACCAATTTGAACGACATTGACAAGGGAGAATCTGCGAAGGCTTTACAAGATTTTATTAACGGGAAACGGACAGCAGACACAAATTGGTGTGATTGGAATATCCCCCTGCATTGGGGCGGAATGTCAGACCCGTTTCAACCCGCAGAGAGAAAACACAAAATTTCTCTTGAATGTCTTAAAATTTTCAAGGAAACACAATATCCGTTTGTAGTATCAACCAAAGGAAAGCTCATTTGCGAACCGGAGTATTTAGAACTTATAAAAGATTGCAACTGCGTTGTTCAAATCAGTATTGTTTGCCCGGAATATGACAAAATCGAATTGGGCGCACCGACTTTCAAAGAGCGTTTGGAAATGGTGCGCACACTTGCAAAACATAAACGGGTAAATGTGCGCATTCAGCCGTATATGGTTGAAACGCACGAAAGCATTATGAAAAGCCTATGCCTATTTGCAGAAGCGGGCGTTTACGGCGTAATTGTTGAAGCAATGAAATTTGCCAAGAAAAAAGACGGTCTTGTAAAAGTAGGTGGCGATTGGTGCTATCCTCTTGAAGAACTGCAAGAGCGATTTGATGAAATGAAGGCATTGACACACAAACTCGGAATGAAGTTTTACAGCGGTGAAAATCGTCTGCGAAGTATGGGCGACAACCTTTGTTGCTGCGGAATTGACGGGCTTCCGGGATTTAAAGGAAACAGCTTCAACATCAACAATATTTTGAATGGGCACGTTGAAAAGCCAACAAAAGCAATGTTGGAAAAAGGCTCCGCAAAAGCATTTCAAGCACTCTATCAAATGGCTGGTTCTTCAAAACTGATAAAAGAAGCTTCTTTCCGTGACATGATGTTATCGGAATTAAAAAATAAACCCGAATATTATATGACGATGTTTGGAAAGAAAAAAACAAAATGATTTATTAGGGCGGTATGCAGAACATCAGCGGCGTTCCACTTTCTTGCGCTTCATTGGTGGAAAGCCGTCAAATAGTTTATTTCTCAACGTCGGTGGTGAAGCATCGCCTATGGTGAGTGCATCTGCCGCCCGAATATATAAACAAAAAAAGAGAGGTGGTGGCTGTGGCTGTCGATTGGCTCACAATACGAAATGATTATATCAACGGCGGCGGCAGTTATCGCCAGCTTGCCGAAAAATACAAGGTAAAATTCTCTGCATTGCGTGAAGTTGCGTTCAAAGAAGGATGGGTTGCGGCGAAAGCGGAGCAAATGGACAAAATCCGCAATGAAACCGCACAGAAAACGGCTGAAAAAATAGCCGAATCGGAAGCGGAGATTGCTTCAATTCGTTCCCGCTTGCGTTTGAAATTCATGCAAGAGATTGAACGCCGGGCGAATTTAGAGAAAACGGACGGCATGGAATTCCGCCGACTGGTGCAGAGCTACAAGGATATGTGCGAAATTACTGACGGCATCGGAACGCCGGAAGAAAATGACGATGGATTCCTTGAAGCACTGAACGGAACAGCGGGGGAGGATTGGAACGATGAAGGCGACATTCCAGTTTAAGCCGTTTTCCAAGAAGCAAAGACGGGTTCTGAATTGGTGGTGCGATTCATCACCGGTAAAGGATTATGACGGCATAATTGCTGACGGTGCGATTCGTTCCGGTAAAACGGTTTCAATGTCCCTATCCTTTGGACTTTGGGCAATGGATAGATTCAACGGTCAAAACTTCATAATGGCGGGAAAAACGGTTGGTTCATTCCGGCGAAATGTTCTCCGTTTTTGGAAAACCATGATGAAATCAAGGGGCTATGCTGTCATTGACAAGCGTTCCGATAACCTTGTTATTGTTACCCGTGGAAACGTTGAGAATTATTTCTACATATTCGGCGGCAAAGACGAAGCAAGCCAAGACCTTGTGCAAGGTATCACGGCAGCGGGAGCATTCTTTGATGAAGTTGCCCTAATGCCGGAATCGTTTGTAAACCAAGCGACCGCCCGTTGCTCTGTTGATGGGTCGAAGTTTTGGTTTAACTGTAACCCAAGCTCCCCGCAACATTGGTTCAAGGTTGGCTGGATTGACAAGCACATTGCAAAACGGCTCTTGTATCTCCATTTCACGATGGATGATAACCTTTCCCTTTCCGAGAAAATCAAAGAGAGATACCGGGGACAATATGCCGGTGTGTTCTTCCAACGATTTATTCAAGGGCTTTGGGTGCTTGCAGAGGGGCTTATATATCCGATGTTTGGCAAGGAAAGCATCGTTCCGACAACGGAAAGAAAATACACCCGGTATGTCGTATCAATGGACTACGGCATACAGAACCCCACGGCAATGGGCTTGTGGGGCTTTTGCGATGGCGTTTGGTATCAAGTGAACGAATATTACCATTCGGGCAGAGAAACAGGCAGACAGAAAACCGACCAAGATTATTATGATGATTTGGAGAGGTTGGCGGGTGAGCTTCGCATTGATTGCCTGATAATTGACCCGTCCGCCACATCCTTTATTGCTTTGGTGAAGCAGAAAAAGCGGTTCAAGGTAAGACCGGCAAAAAATGATGTTGTTGATGGCATACAGAAAACGGCATCGGCAATTCAGCAAGGAAAAATCAAGGTAAATGATTGTTGCAAAGACACAATCAAGGAATACGGGCTTTATTCGTGGGATATGAAAGCCGGAGAAGATAGACCAATCAAGGACAATGACCACGCAATGGACATGACCCGTTATTTTGTAAACACAATGAACATTATGAAGCCTAAAAGCGAATATGTACCGTATTTAGGTTAAAGGAGTGCAAAGGTGAAAACATTTCAGAAACTTGCCGCACTTAATCAGGACGAAGGGCGGCGCAAAAAATTTGTATTTGAAGTAATTGATGACCACAAAGGCAGTACAGCATATAAGGTGGCATCAATCGCAGAAAAATACTATGCGAAAAAGAATGTAACAATCATGGCATTTCAAAAGGTGCTATATAATATGCACGGTCAAGCCGTTCCGGACATGTGGAGCGCAAATTACAAATTGCGCACACACTTTTTCCGCCGCTTTGTTACACAGCAAGCGCAGTATGTATTATCGAACGGCGTAACATTCCAAGAGGAAACCACAAAAGAAAAGCTGGGGCGTAAATTCGACACGCAGATTCAGAAAGCCGCTAAAAAGGCAATGATTGATAGTGTCGCTTTCCTGTTTTGGAACAATGACCATGTGGAAGTGTTCTGTTTTGCCGATACGCCCACAGACCCCGGCTTTGCTCCGTTGTATGATGAAGATACCGGCGCATTGATGGCGGGTGTTCGCTATTGGCACCCGGACGATAAGACCACCCGTGCGACACTTTATGAAGTGGACGGATACACGAATTTCAAGAAGGTGGATGACAAGATTTCCGTTATTGAGGAAAAACGAGCCTATAAAAAGACAACAGTTTCCACCAAGGCGGACGGAATCAGCCGTGTAAAGGAAGAAAATTATTCATCCTTCCCAATCGTTCCGCTTTACGCAAACGATTTGCACGAATCCGAGCTTGAAGGCAACCGTGAAACAATCGACTGCTATGATTACATCAAGAGTGGACTTGCAAACGATATTGACGATACAAGCGGATTTTATTGGGCATTGGAGAATTCCGGCGGCATGGATGATGTTGATTTGGCAAAATTCCGTGAGCGAATGCACACAATCAAAGCCGCCACAATGGAAGATGGCGTAAAAGCAACGCCACACACATTTGAAGTCCCCACGGTAGCAAGGGAAAAGATGCTTGAACTGTTGGAAAAGGACTTATACAAGGACTTCCAGATTGTCAATGTCGAAGCACTGTCCGCATCGGCAAAGACCGCCACAGAAATTCGTGCAGCATATCAGCCTATGGATGATAAGTGCGGCGATTTCGAATACTTCTTGATTGAAGCTATACAAAGCATTCTTGTTTTGGCGGGCATTAACGATGAACCGACATTCCATTATAACCGAATCGCAAATCAGACCGAGGAAACAAACATGGTTATTTCGGCGGCGGCTTATTTGGGCGATGAACTGACATTGAAGAAGCTCCCATTCCTGACACCGGAAGAAATTGATGACCGCCTGAAAGAAATGGGCAACGAAACAATGAACAGATTCACAGACCCGCAAGAACCGCCCACAAGCGGCGATGATGGCGGTGAGGATGAATGAGCTACACCCCCGACAGATGGACGGATAAAGAGCTTGAAGCCCTTGAAAAGCGCATTGCAAAGGTTTACAAGGAAGCCGAACAGGACTTGACGAAAGAGGTCAATGAATACTTCGCAAAATTCAAAATCCGTGATAAGGAAATGAAAGACCTTGTGGATGCCGGAGAAATGACCAACGCCGACTATATGAAGTGGCGAAGCACCCAAATGGGCAGAGGGCAACGGTTTGAAGCATTGCGGGATAAGGTGGCAGAACGTTACACCAAGGCGAATGAAGTCGCAAACGCCTATGTGAACGATGCCACCCCGTCCATTTACTCTTTGAACCGAAATTATGAAGCTTATACAATCGAAAAAACCGTTGGAAGCTGTGATTTTACCTTATGGGATGAATCCACAGTAAGACGGCTATTGGCAGAAGAACCTGACTTGATGCCGTATTATCCCCCGGAACGAGCCTTGCAACGTGGCATTGATTTGGCGTATGGCAAAGACCAAATAACAAAGCGTGTTACAAGCGGCATTATACGGGGTCTGTCGCCCGGTAAAATCGCCAATGAGTTAATGGCGGGTATAACAACCATGAACCGGGAAAGTGCCGTCAGAGCGGCAAGGACGGGCATCACAGCGGCAGAGAATGCCGGGCGGTTGGACAGTTGGAGAGCTGCCGAAAATATGGGCATAACTATCCGCAGACGGTGGGTGTGTACCAAGGATGCACGAACACGAACGACACATGGACAGGCAGACGGGCAAATTGTAGAGGGAACAAAAACCCCCTTTATTGTTGGCGGTTATAAAATGATGTTTCCCGGTGATAAGTCTATGGGCGCACCGGGACATGAAATTTATAATTGCCGATGCACCACCCGAACCGTGGAAAAGGATGGCATTGAAGCAGAACCCCGACAAATGCGAGTGCGAGATGCAGACGGAAATTGGCAAGTTGTCAATGAAATGTCGTACAAAGAATGGGAAAATTGGAAAAAAGGTATTGAAAATTCTGGAAATAGTGGTATAATAGAAGCGGCTAAATTCACGCAATTTGATGATGGGAATAAGGCAAATGACTTTTTCTATTATGACGATGAAAAGCGTGGCTTGATGGCAAAGAAAAATTCAGAATATGGCAAGTGGAAAGCGGGGCTTTCTGGTGATTCGAAAGATGCGCTATATTCATACACCGCTGATGGCTATGGCGATGTAAACGATTATTTGCGAAAAGTCAACGGCTGGGATTCCATTGATGCCGCAAGGGTTGAAGAACAAGTCAAGCAAATTGATTCCGCAATATCTTCTTTCAAATTGAAAGACAATATTGTGGTTCAGCGTGGTGCGGGTGAAGCATCACTTGACTGCTTGTTTGAAAATGGCGGCATAAACGAATTGACGGAATTGATAGGTCACAAATATCACGATGATGGTTTCATGAGTTCCACGGTGTTAATGGGGAATCCCGTTGCCACAACAAAGCCTGTTGTGTTTGACATAAGCATTCCAGCAGGGCAAGGACGGGGCGCATATATCAATGAATTTGGTTCGCAATTTCAAGATGCAGAATACGAATTTTTGATAAAACGGGGAGCATCTTTCACCATTACGGATATTTCGGAAGATGCTGACCTTGGCAAAATTTATGTAAAGATGGTGATGGATGTTGAGTAATGCAAGCGAAATAAAACAACGGCTTCACGAAGTCGCACAAAAGCGCATGGAAAGCATCTATGCCGAGTGCGACAAAAGAGGTTTGCCACGTAGGGTTGCAGACAGTTGCTATTGGCGAATTGTTGAAACACCGTTGATGCATACCAAAAGCGTTATTGATAGCCATGCAAAGGCTTCAAAATACAACAATAAAGAATCAATTTTGCAACTCAAAACATTGCTTGAAATCATGCTTGTTACGCATCCACAACATTCCAAAGCAAACGAATGGGAACAATCCTTGAATTTGCTTGCAAATAACAACAAATAAAAGCAACTATTCGAAATTTCCGAGTAGTTGCTTTTTCTATGAAAAAAGAGGTGAGTAAATGAAAAGAGGAACAACACCAACAATACAGATTGGGCATGAACTTGATATTTCCGGGGTTGCTTCAGTGAGATTTCTTTTTAAGCAAAAGTTGTCCGAGGATGCGCCGGCAATTTTAGTCAAGAGTTATCCCGGTGAAGTAACCGAGCAAAGCGGCGTGTTTTTCGTCCCCTTTACCGAAGCGGAAACCCGGCGATTCAAGCCCGGTGAAGCATTCTATTGCGACCCCAAGGTTAAACTAACAAACGGCAAAATTCCCGCAACCAAAATTCTGATATTGAATTGCAATCCTACATTGTGGGGTGATGCCGATGGTTAAAATGAAAGTTTTGCCCGACCCGCTTGTCAAGATGGGTGTCGGAACAGAAATAATTGCTGTACCGGAAGAAACCGACTTGCAAGAAATTGTGGACGCAGTTCAAAACCAACTTGAATTTCTAACTGGCGACAAGGTAACAAATCCAAGCAATGCATTGGAAATCTGTGTGAATGGCGCACTCAAAATTTCCGTATCTAAAAAGGACGGGCGCATCTGGCTACTGCATAAAGATGTTGTTATCAGTAACAATCTCATTGTTGTTGGTACGAGCATAAAGTTGAATGGTGAACTTCTTAATTATACCGATATTCAAAAAATTCACTCATTGCCGAGCAGCACGCAAGCAATCGAAAAAATGATTGAAAATCAGATAGCCAATGCCGACAAGACCCAAATAGCACAGGAAGCTGCATCCTTGATTGACACATCCTTGCTGTCAGCTATAGGAAGCGGGGTGATTGAATGAGCATAGCACTAAAGAGCGGTGAAAGACTTGCCATGTTAAAACAGGGTATAGAAGGTGTTACGGGCGAAACCTACACCGACCTTACCGAAGCGGTCAACGGACTGAAAGATAAACAGTTTGAAGCAGGGCAAAAAGCTGAATATGATGCTTTTTGGGACGAATATCAACAAAATGGGCAGACTAACTCCTACAATGGTGCTTTTGCAGGAACGAGATGGACAGCGAACACACTCAACCCTAAATATGATGTAAAACCATATTGGGCGCAACAAATGTTTTGGTCTAACTATATGATAATAGATTTAGCAGAACATTTCGCAAGGATAGGTAAAAAGTTAGATTTTAGCGGTGCGGCTTCTATGTCGGCTTGCTTTTCATACTCTAAATTCACAAGGCTTGGTGAAATTGATGCTTCAAAATCGGGTGCAACCGATTATTCGCTTTTTAATGAAATGACCAATTTGGTAACTCTTGAAAAGTTGATAGTTGCGGAACATAGTATCTTTAATTCTTGGTTTGTAAATTGCACAAGCCTTGAAAAATTAATCGTGAAAGGGACTATTGGAAAAAACGGCTTTAACGTTCAATGGTCTGCAAAACTCACACACGAAAGCCTTATGAGCATTATAAACGCCTTGCAAGACAAATCAACAGATACAAGCGGCACGGTTTGGACTGTTACGCTTGGAGCGGCAAATATAGCGAAACTCACCGCAGAAGAACAACAAATCGCACATAAGAAAGGATGGCTATTAGGATAATGGCAGTTTACACTTTTGAAATTTCCGCAGAACACAATTACCCCAATATTACCGTTTATCGCAAGTTGGAAGATGGCGTGTTGTGCGCTTGGAGAGTAAACGCAAACGAGGGGTATGTAATGTACGACCCCAACGCAAACGATACGGAGTTTGACCCTGTCACGATGATTCCGAAACCCGTAACGTACTATTACACAATCAAGGCATTGCCGCTCAATTTCAACTTCGCAAACTTCCCGTGGGTGGCTGTACCCCGTGATAGCGTGGACGAAAACTACATTTTCGGCGGCGTGAACAACGACCACGAAGAAATGTAAGGAAGCGATGTCATGCCGGTAAAATTCAACGATTATTCCGATGAGGTATTGGAAGCCTTTGACGAAGCGTGCGAAAGAGCATTGGAACGGTGCGGCAATCAAGCGGAGGGATACGCAAAAGACCTTTGCCCGGTTGATACCGGAAACCTACGAAACCGAATTTCACACAAGGTTGTCAATTCTGAACCGGCGGCATATATCGGCACCAATGTTGAATATGCGCCCTATGTTGAATTCGGCACGGGTCGCTATTCGTCCACAGGCGGCGGCACACCAAAAGACAAGTGGGTTTATATGGGTGATGATGGGAAATATCACATCGGCAAACCACAGAAACCACAGCCCTTTATAAAACCGGCTGTCGCCGACCACCAAGGCACATATCGAAACATTTTCAAAGACGAACTAAAAAAATAATGTTAAATTCGGACATTCCAAAGCAAAGGGATGTCCGTTTTTATATCACTATCGCCCCGAAGAAACGGGGACAAAGGAAAGGAAGATAGAAAAAATGGCACTCACAAGAAAATTACTCAAAGGTATGGGGTTGACCGATGAACAGGTTGACACCATCATCGAAGCCCACACCGATACGGTGGACGGCTTGAAAGCTGACATCGCCAAATATGAAGGCGATGCCAAAAAGCTCCCCGGCGTTCAAAAGGAACTGGACGATTTGAAAGCCGCCGGAGATGGTGGCTATAAAGAGAAGTACGAAAAGGAAAAGAAAGCCTTTGAGGACTTCAAAACGGCACAGACCGAAAAGGAAACCCGTGCGGCGAAAGTAACCGCCTACACGGCATTTCTCAAAGCTCTCGGAATAAGTGAAAAACGCATTCCTTCCATCATCAAGGTGACCGACCTTAATTCGGTAGAGTTAGAGGGTGACAAGGTTAAGGATGCGGATAATAAGCTCACCGAAAGCGTAAAAACCGAGTGGGCTGATTTCATCGAAGTCAGCAACACCAGCGGCGCAGACACGAAAACCCCGCCGGCAAACAATACCGGCGACACGAAGGATTTAGGCTCTTTGTCCATGGAAGATTATATAAAAGAGCGCACAAAAAAATAATTTTAAGGAGATTAAAAAATGCCTAACACTATTCTTACCCCCGACATTATCGCACGTGAAGCCCTTATGGTTCTTCGCAACAACGCCGTAATGGCAAACCTTGTTCATCGTGATTATTCCGATGAATTCGCCGCAGTTGGCGACACCATCACCATCCGCAAGCCCGCAACCTTTGTTGCAAACGAGTTTGCCGGCGACAAAATCACCGTTCAGGATGCAACCGAAACCGGCGTTGCTGTCACGATTGACAAGCACCTTGATGTTTCCTTTGCGGTTACTTCCAAGGAGATGGCACTTGACATTGCCGACTTCTCCAAGCAGTTCCTTGTTCCCGCCATGCAGGCGTTCGCAGACAAGGTTGACAAGTATCTTATCGGTCTTGAAGCATCTGCAACCAACCGTGTTCCCCATGCAGAGGGCGCAATCGCTCCCAAGGACATGATTGAAGCACGCAAGCACCTCACGCAGAATGCCGCACCCCTTGCAGACCGCCGCTTCGTAGTTGGCGCAACCGCAGAAGCTGACCTTCTTAACAGCGAACTGTTTGTGTCCGCCGATAAGGTTGGTGACGAGGGCACCGCACTTCGTGAAGCTTCCCTTGGTCGCAAGTTTGGCATGGATTGCTATGTTGACCAGAACATTGCCGTTAATGGTGGATATGTACCTTCCATCGCATTCCACAAGAACGCAATGGCTCTTGTAACCCGTCCTCTTGCGCTTCCGCAGGGTGCTGCAAAGGCGGCTATCGTGAATTATGATGGCTTCGGTCTCCGTGTTGTATATGGCTACGACATGAACACCAAGAAGGACACCGTTTCCATCGACATGATTTGTGGTGTCAAGCTTCTCGACCAGAACCTTATCTCTGTCGTTGCTGACACCCGTTCTTAATCATGGTTTTAATGGAGCATCCCAATGGGTGCGTTCATGAAGTCCGTGATGACGATTTAGAAGTATTTCTAAAAGCGGGTTGGAAAATCAAGGCGGCTCCCTCCGAGCCGCCTATTTCCAAGCCTAAAACAAAACGAAAAACAGCGCAGAAATAAGGAGGTGCCGCCGTGCTTGAAAATGTACTGTCGCACTTGAAAAATTGGTTTCTTATCCCTGACGGAGTACATGGGGGAACTTACACAATCGAAAACGGCACTTTGAATCTGCCTTTCTTGCAGAATGGTCAGTATTACCGCATTTGTGGAAGCATCTTTAATGACGGCTTGCACAAATACGGCGATGCCACAGACACATTGACGGGCGAAACATTCACCGGCACGATTTGGGCATTGGCTATTCCGAAAGCTGTCATTGATTTGGCGGAAGAAATTAAGAAATGGGAGAGCAAGAACGGGGAAGCATCCCGAAGCCCGTATAATTCCGAATCCTTTGGAGGGTACAGCCGTTCAAAGGCTACCGATTCCGCTACGGGCGGCGATGTGAATTGGCAAGCGGCTTTCCGTGTGCAGTTGAACCAATGGCGCAAGGCAAAAGAATACAGCCCTGTGAAGCCTTCACGGCATTGGAGGGGATGAAATGAGCCTTCTTGATTGCTTTATGGTTCCGTGCGTGTTCATGGTTCCAAACAAAACCCCGGACGGCTCTGGCGGTTATATAACCACATGGGCAGAGGGCGACCCTCTCACGGCGGCGATTGTGCTTGATTCCTCTATGGAAGCCCGAAAAGCAGAAGCCGCCGGAACTGTGAGTGCTTACACCGTAACCGTTTCCCGTGATGTTCATTTGCCTTTCCATTCGGTTATCAAGCGATTGACCGATGGGAAGGTTTTTCGCACCACTTCGGACAATGCGGAAAAGAAAACCCCCATTTGTGCGGGGCTTGACATGGCACAATCCACCGCAGAGGAATGGAGGTTGCCACAATGACAAAAGAACAAGCATTACACAATTTTTTTAATAAATTCGGCATCGCTGGGTATCGGAATACATCCGTTCCCGATGATGCCGTTTTGCCTTATTTGACCTATACCGTGCCGATTTCCTCATTTGAGGAAGAACCGGCATCAATCACCGTAAACACATATCATTACACGGATTCGGAAGCCATACCGGATGCAAAAGCCGAAGAAATCAGGCAGGCGATTGGAATGGGTGGCGTTCAGCTCCCGTGTGATGGCGGATATATATGGCTCAAATGGGGCGCACCATGGTGTCAATCTGTTTTTGATGATACCGACAAAACATTGAAACGCCGTTATATAAATATCACGGCGGAATTTTTAACTATTTAGGAGGATAAACATGAGATTTACCAAAGTATCACAGACCGCATTTGACGAGTTTCAGCTTGAAGCCGGTCTTATTCTCAAAAATTTCGACCCCACATCCCCCGATGCAGTAGCGGATGAGGATATTGTCTGCGCAACCACGGGCGGCGTACAGATTACCTGCAAGCCCACATACACCGACTACGGTGAGGATGTGGACAACGTTCCCGCAAACATGCTGGAACTGAAAGAGATTGACGGCTGGGAATGCTCCATCGGTTTTACCGCTCTGACCGTTTCCGCTGAATCCATCAAGCTGGCTCTTGGTGCCGCAGACATCAAAGACGGCAAAATTACCCCCCGTGCTGAAAAGAAGGATTCCGATGCTTCAGACATTTGGTGGGTTGGCGACCGTGCCGATGGTGGTCTTGTTGCTTGTTGCCTTAAAAATGCACTTTCCACCGATGGTCTTTCGCTGAAAACCACCAAGAAGGGCAAAGGTCAGCTTTCTTGCACCCTTACCGGTCATGTTTCCATCACTGCACAGGACACCGTGCCGATGGAATTCTATGCACAGGCAGGCACTACCGCACAGGAAGGTGAAGCATAATGAAAACGATTGCGAATCTGAATGGCGTGGAATTTCTGCGTGCCGTTAACCGCACCCGCCACGCAGTAGAAAAGCTGCTGTCCGTTACCGGCGTTCTGAAAATCCGCAAGAATGTTCCCAATTTCACCGGCAACGAAACCCCCGAAGAAAAAGCCGAAATGGAGCGGGCACAGGTCAAGAAGAATCTGAATGACATGTTGGATTCTTTGCTTGAAACACACCCGGAAGAAACCTATGAATGCATCATGGCTCTGTGTGTCCGTGACGAGGGCGAACCGGAACCCGATGGCATTGAACTTCTGATGGCGGCGTTCTCCCTTATCGGTGATAAGCGTGTGCTGGATTTTTTATCACAGTTGGGGAAATCGGGGCTTTTAGGTACGGAATCCTAATTTCCTCAATCCGTCTGGATATGTTGGAAGTGCTGGGGGATGAATATATCTCCCAGCACATCTTACAAGGCTATCATGACTATTTGGAACAGACCAGCTACAAAGTGTATATGTCCGAAATGGCAAAAAATCTTGTTTCCGTGCTTACCGGCACCGAACAGGAATCAAGCTGGCGTGATGTTCTGCAAGACCTTGACCAAGGTTTGAGTTATGAAAAGCCGCAGACGGAAACCGAAGAAGAAATAAAATCCAGAATGCTTGCAAAACTGAAAGGAAAGGAGGACGCACAAATTGGATGTATTTGACCTATATGCAAAAATTGGTCTTGATAAATCCGAGTATGAATCGGGGCTAAAAGATGCCAAGGGTTCAATGTCCAACTTTGCAACAAGTGTCGGAAACGGGCTGAAAACCGTTGCAAAGGTTGGTGCCACGGCTATCGCTGCCGGTGCCGCCGGTGTAGCGGCATTGACAAAAATGGGCGTTGAGGGTTATGCCCAATATGAACAGCTTGTGGGCGGCGTTGACACCCTTTTCAAAACCGCAAATAATACTGTCATGGCTTATGCGGAAAACGCCTATAAGACGGCGGGAATGTCTGCTAATGAGTACATGAACACCATTACTTCCTTTAGTGCATCCCTTATCCAAAGTTTGGGCGGCGATACCGAAAAGGCGGCAGAAATCGGAAACATGGCTATAACAGACATGTCCGACAATGCAAACAAGATGGGCACAAGTATGGAAATGATACAGAATGCCTATAACGGTTTCGCAAAGCAAAACTACACCATGCTCGACAACCTCAAATTGGGCTATGGTGGCACAAAAGAGGAAATGGAACGCCTTATTGCCGATGCAAACAAAGTCAAAGAAGCAAACGGCGAAATGGCTGATTTGTCCATTGACAGTTTTGCCGATGTTGCAGAAGCTATCCACATTATTCAGAGTGAAATGGGGATAACCGGCACAACGGCAAAAGAAGCGGCATCCACCATTGAAGGTTCTTTGTCCATGATGAAAGGCGCATGGCAGAACCTTGTTGTGGGCATGGCTGACGAAAACGCCAACATGGATGTGCTTATCAACAATTTGGTTGAAAGCACCACAACGGCGTTTGGCAACCTTATGCCCCGCATTGAACAGACCCTTGCCGGAATCGGTCAGCTTGTTGAGGGCTTGGCTCCCGTGATTGGGGATGCGCTTCCGGGGCTTGTTTCGGCTGTTCTTCCGTCTTTGCTGGATGCGGCGATTGGATTGGTCAATTCCGTCATTTCTGCAATTCCCGGGCTGGTGGAAATGCTCGTTACTTCTGTAATTCCACAGCTAATTTCCGGCATTATAACGGCGTTCAATGCTTTGGTGGCTATGTTGCCGACATTGGTTGAATCGCTGGTGGCTGCATTGCCCGTGTTGATACCGCAGTTGGTGAGCGGCATAGTTTCTATGATTATTACCCTCTGCACGATGTTACCGCAGATAATCCAGCCCATAATTGACCATTTGCCGGAAATCCTGATTTCCATTTGCGATGCGCTTTTGTCGAACCTTCCTTTGCTGATTCAAGGTGGTTTGTCCTTAATTTTGGGGCTTGTTTCAGCCTTGCCGGATTTGGTCGTTGCAATTTGCGATGCCTTGCCAATGATTATCGATATGGTCTGCCAAGCACTTATTGACAATACACCGCTTTTGATTGCTGCCAATATTCAAATCGTGGGGGCACTTATTTCCGCATTGCCTACAATCATAATGGCATTGGTTAAAGCCATTCCGGGCATCCTTCAATCAGTTTGGAATGCAATCACAAAATTTTTCGAGCCACTTGCCAATTGGTTCAATACAGGTGTTATTCAACCCGTGTCGGGTTTCTTTGCCGGTCTATGGCAAGGGATTTGCTCCGGTGTTACGGCGGCTTGGGATTGGATTTGTGGCGTATTTAAGCCGGTCGGGAATTGGTTTAACAGCAATGTGATTGCCCCGGTTGCTAACTTTTTCAAAGGGCTGTGGAACGGCATCACAGATGCCGCATCCGCCGCATGGAACGGCATCAAGAATGTTTTCTCTGCGGTTGCGAATTGGTTTAATAATACCATTATTACACCGGTAAAGAACTTCTTCACCGGCATGTGGAACAGCACCAAAGAAGGTGCAAAAAGCGCATGGAACGGCATTTCTTCTGCCTTTTCAAATGCAAAGAATTGGTTCAACAGCACCATTATTACACCGGTAAAGAGTTTCTTCACTGGAATGTGGGACGGACTGCAAACAGGTGCAAAAGGTGCTTGGACTGGTATTTCATCAGCATTCTCAAATGTATCAAATTGGTTCAACAGTACCGTTATTACACCGGTAAAGAATTTCTTCTCCGGAATGTGGGACGGACTGAAAAACGGCGCAAAAAACGCATGGAACGGAATCACATCGGTATTCTCAAATGTAACAAATTGGTTTAAGGATGTATTTTCCAAAGCATGGCAAGCCGTGAAGAACGTTTTCTCCACGGGCGGAAAGGTGTTTGACGGAATCAAAGACGGTATTGTTTCAGCCTTTAAGACCGTGGTAAATGCTATTATTGGCGGCATTAACAAGGTCATTGCAGTGCCGTTCAATGCAATCAACGGCGTTTTGAAAACAATAAAAGGCATAGACATTATGGGTTTTAAGCCTTTTGATTGGGTATGCACTTTCAATGTCCCGCAAATTCCTAAACTGTCCACGGGTCTGAATTATGTTCCCTATGATGAATTCCCGGCATTCCTTCACCGTGGCGAAGCTGTTCTGACGGCGGCACAGGCACGTGCATGGAGAAACGGACAGGGAACAACCTTGAACGGCGATAATGGACAAATCGTGTCCGTGTTGGTTGCCATTCTGAATGCAATAACCGGCGGCAATGCGGAGCTTCTCAATGCACTGCTTTCCGGCAATACTATCGTATTGAACGAGCGAGAATTTGCAAGGGCGGTGAGAGCGTATGCTTGAAAATTTTATATTTGAGAACCATCTTGGACAACGCTTTGAAGGTCTTGCAAATGGCGTGTATTTGAATAGCAACGATTTAAGGGACTATCATTGGAGCTATGACACCATAAACAGCCGTATTTCCCGATTTTACCGAGCAACCACCAACCGCAAATTGCCGCTGACGGTTATTTGTAAAACCGATGATGAAGCTGTGAAGGTCAAAAACCGATTAATGGAGATTGCCGAGGTTGATATAGAAGCAATGCTTCCCGGAAAAATCATTGTTGGCGATTATTACACCAACGGATATATAACGGCAAGCGTTAAAAGCAACTATAATATCAAGAAGCGATTCTGCAAAATCGAATTGACATTGACGAGCGACAACCCCATGTGGTACAGAGAAGAAATGTATTCATTCTCCCCCAACGGAACGGGCGGTTCTGATGCAAAGACACCGGAATATCCGTGGGACTACAAATGGGAATATGCATTTCCGCTGTCCGCAAATCGCATTGTTTGTAATTCTGTCAGAGATAATGCATTCATTATGAAAATCTATGGCGAAATTACAAATCCCGCTATCGTCATTGGCGGTCATTTGTATGAGGTCAACGGCACTGTTAAGGCGGGGGAAACTCTGCTGATTAACAACTTGACCAAGACCATCACATTGACTAAAGCAACGGGAGAAAAAGAGAACTGGTTCGACTTGCGAAATCGAAGCAGCTATATTTTTGAACCCATTCCGCCGGGACAACACATTGTCACCAAAAACGGCACCTTTGGCGTTGATTTGACGGTCATTGAAAAAAGGAGTGAGCCGAAATGGATTTGATTTATACCGATGAAAACCATATAGACAAAGGCGTTTTGACCACTTACGATTTCGACCTCTCTTTCGGGGCGGATGAAAACGATTTTGAAATGACCATCGGAGCAAAAGAACCCGCCCTTTCGGACGGGTCTTTTGCTTATATCGAAGGCACCGAATACGGCGGCATGATTGATGGCATAAAGGCAAGCACCAACAGCAACACCGTTACTTATAAGGGGCGCACGTGGCACGGCTTGCTGAACAGCAAGGTCATTGAACCGGATACCGGTGAACCGTATTTGATTGTATCGGGCGATGCTAATGAACTATTGGCGATGCTGATTGACCGTTTGGGGCTTTCAGGGCTGTTTGTGGCGGCGGAAGAATTATCCGGGGTAAATATATCCAAATATCAATTCCACCGCTACTGCAAAGGATATGACGGCATACGGGACATGCTGGGGGACAACGGCGCAAAGCTGAACATTGCATGGGAAAACCGTGCCGTTCGGCTTTCTGCCGTCCCTGTGGTTGACTATACGGATTCCCCGGCTGATAACGATACAGCTTCGCTAAATGTCGAAAAGTACAGTAAAAAGGTGAACCATTTGGTTTGTTTGGGTCAAGGCAACCTTACAGAACGAGAGGTTATTCACCTGTTTGCTGACCAATTCGGGAACATTGGCGACACGCAGTATTATTATGGGCTTGATGAAATTGCTGAACTCTACGAAAACACCAATTCCGAAGATTTAAGGAAAGACGGAATATCACGTTTCAAAACGCTCCGGAACAATGACAAGGCTGAATTTTCGCTGAATAATACGAATGCGATGCCCTATGACATCGGGGACATTGTGGGAGCTTCCGAAATCAGAACCGGCGTTTCTGTGGCGGCTGTCGTTTCGCAAAAAATCATAAGAATTAAAAACGGTGTAGTCAGCACCGAATACAAAACAGGAGAGTGATAAAAAAATGGATAATAACTATTTAATCACGGGATATTGGGGCGAACCTCATGTGACCGTAGAAAATGACAGGGGCATCAATGCCGCCATTTTCGGTGCTGGGCGTTTCGTGTTACCTGTTGGAAATCAATTCCGTGCTGAATACATCGGCAATAACACGGTCAGAGTATATGACGGAAAATTGATTGACAATGGCGCTGTTGCCGGAATCCCGGCTGGTCAGTTTGTCGATTTGCTTATTCCCGAAACAGGGCAAGGCATGAAGCGCAATGACTTGATTATATTCCAATACGAAAAAAATGTTTCCTCGCTGGTTGAAAGCGGTTCGTTTGTTGTGGTCAGCGGCGCTGAAACCGAAGGAACGGCAGCAGACCCCGAATTGACACAACAGGATATTCTTTCTGACACCGCCACATTCGACCAAATGGCGCTGTGGCGTGTCTCTGTTGAAGGCTCTGTGATTGCCGCCCCGGTTAAGGTGTTTGATGTTGCAAAGAGTACAAAAGATTCGGGCGGCGTTCCTATCGTTGCCG
>JAEIGA010001555.1_pt1 | contig 35859 bp, 23 predicted proteins | sample 9270691 | NCBI WGS metagenome assembly JAEIGA01 (sample SAMN17057246, study PRJNA624740) | gut metagenome | biome: biome; isolation source: fecal sample | host: Bos grunniens | place: China: Xizang | collected 2019
GGTGGCTTTGACGAAATATCATAGACTACGCGGTTGACGCCGCGGACTTTATTGATAATCTCGTTTGATAGGCGAGCCAAAATCTCGTATGGGATGTGTACCCAGTCGGCAGTCATACCGTCTGTTGACTGCACAGCACGAAGTGCTACGCAGCGCTCATAGGTGCGCTCGTCGCCCATAACACCAACACTCTGTACAGGCAACAAGATAGCGCCTGCCTGCCAGATCTTATCGTACCAGCCTGTCTCGCGCAAGATGTCGAGGTAGATCTTATCCACATTCTGCAAGATCTCAACCTTCTCGCGAGTAATCTCGCCAAGGATACGGATTGCCAAGCCTGGGCCTGGGAATGGGTGGCGGTTGATAAGGTTCTCGCTCATGCCCATGCTGCGGCCTACGCGGCGTACCTCATCCTTGAAGAGAAGGCGCAAAGGCTCAACAATCTTAAGACCCATCTTCTCTGGAAGACCACCTACATTATGGTGTGACTTGATGACTACTGCGGTGCCGTTAACCTGTGCTGACTCAACAACATCTGGGTAGATAGTACCCTGACCGAGCCATTTAACGCCCTGTAACTTCTGAGCCTCCTCATCGAAGACCTCAACGAAGTCGCGACCGATAATCTTGCGCTTAGCCTCAGGGTCGGTAACACCGGCCAAGTCGCCAAGGAACTTCTCCGAAGCATCAACACCCTTAACATTAAGACCCATGCCGCGGTAAGACTCCAACACCTCGCTAAACTCATTCTTACGCAAAAGACCTGAGTCAACGAAGATACAGTACAAATTCTCGCCGATAGCCTTGTGTAGCAACATTGCAGCAACAGATGAGTCAACACCGCCCGACAAGCCAAGTACAACCTTATCATCGCCAAGCTTCTCCTTAAGCTCCTTAACGGTGCTCTCTACGAAGCCTGCTGGTGTCCAGTCACCTGCACAACCACAGATGCCCTTAACGAAGTTCTCAATCATCTTGAAGCCCTCCTCAGAGTGGTAAACCTCTGGGTGGAACTGAATACCCCAGGTCTGCTCGCCATTGATGCGGTATGCGGCTACTGCAACATCTTCGGTAGAGGCGATAATCTCATAACCCTCAGGGATTGTGGTGATAGTATCGCCGTGCGACATCCACACCTGTGACTCGGCTGAAAGCCCCTGCATAAGGGCATCCTCAGCCTTGACAACATGCATGCGTGCGCGACCATACTCTCTACTTGGTGATGCCTCGACCTTGCCACCGAAGAAGTGGGCGAGATACTGCGCGCCGTAGCACACTCCCAACAATGGGAGCTTACCCTTTATCGCCTCAAGGTTGAAGCGTGGAGCACCCTCCTCGCGCACTGAGCGTGGCGAGCCTGAGAGGATAACACCGCGCACCGACTCATCGAGAGCTGGCGGGTTGTTGAATGGGTGAATCTCACAATATACCTGCATCTCACGAATGCGTCGCGCGATAAGCTGGGTGTACTGCGAGCCAAAATCAATAATAAGTATCTTCTCCATTAAAACTAATGTGTAATTAGTAATGAGTAATTAGTAATGCTTTATAAATCGAAAGGTTCTTAAGGATTATTAGTGGTTGTTAAGGGTTTTTAGGGGAGCCTAAGGGGTTAGTCGAAAATATAAATAACCCCTTTCTGCCCCGTTTTCTATCCTCTCTCCTTTAATAGCCTTTAATAACCATTAACCACCTTTAAAAGCCTATAAAAGCCTTTCACCTTTCAGTTTGTGTTATTCGCCACGCGAGTAGTTAGGTGTCTCGCTTGTGATAGTAATATCGTGTGGGTGGTTCTCGGTTACACCGCTCGATGTGATGCGGATGAAACGAGCCTGCTGCAAAGTCTCGATATCCTTAGCACCGCAGTAACCCATACCTGCACGAATACCACCAACCAACTGATATACAGTCTCCGAAAGCTTACCCTTGAATGGTACACGACCAACGATACCCTCTGGTACAAGCTTCATGATGTTACCCTCAGAGCCCTTCTGGAAGTAACGATCAGCAGAGCCTGCCTTCATCGCGTCGATAGAGCCCATACCGCGGTATGCCTTGAACTTACGGCCGTTGTAGATGATAGTCTCGCCTGGTGACTCCTCGGTACCTGCGAACATAGAGCCGACCATCACGCAGTTACCACCTGCAGCCAACGCCTTGACGATATCGCCAGAGTAACGCAAGCCACCGTCTGCAATGATAGGCACGCCAGCCTTCTTAGCCTCTGTCGAAGCGTCGTAGATAGCCGAGAGCTGTGGAACACCCACACCGGCGATGATACGTGTTGTACAGATTGAGCCTGGGCCGATACCAACCTTGATACCGTCAGCACCATTCTCGATAAGATATTTTGCTGCCTCGGCTGTTGCGATATTACCAACGACAACGTCGAGGTGAGGATATGTCTGCTTAATCTTGCGAAGAAGATCCACAACGCCCTTAGTGTGGCCGTGAGCCGAGTCGAGAACTACAGCGTCAACCTCCTCAGCTACGAGTGCTGCAACACGATCCATAGAGTCGGGGGTGATGCCCACACCTGCAGCTACACGCAAGCGACCCTTAGAGTCCTTACAAGCGTTAGGGTTGTCCTTGAGCTTAGTGATGTCGCGGTAGGTGATAAGACCCACGAGCTTGCCAGCGTCGTCAACAACTGGGAGCTTCTCGATCTTGTTGGCGAGGAGCACCTCAGCGGCACTCTTGAGGTCGGTCTCGTGAGTAGTCACGATGTTCTCCTTGGTCATAACCTCCTCGATCTTGCGATCCATATCGCTCTGGAAGCGGAGGTCGCGGTTTGTGACGATACCGATAAGCATACCCTTGTCGTCAACCACTGGAATACCACCAATCTTATTCTCCTGCATAAGCTGCAAGGCATCAGCCACTGTGTTCTCCTTGCGGATAGTCACAGGGTCGTAGATCATACCGCTCTCGGCACGCTTAACACGACGCACGTGTGCAGCCTGAGCTGCAATCGACATATTCTTGTGAATAACGCCGATACCACCCTCACGAGCCAAGGCGATAGCCAAGTTGGCCTCGGTAACGGTGTCCATAGCCGCAGAGACGATAGGTATGTTCAATTGAATATTGCGAGAGAAGCGACCAACAGTCGATACCTCGCGAGGCAAAACCTCAGAATAGGCAGGCACGAGCAACACATCATCAAATGTGAGACCTGTTGTCTGTACCCTTTCATCGATAAAAGACATAGCAATCAGGTTTATAATTTTATGTTGCGTACAAAATTACAAAAAAAATCCGACAGCAGCAATAGTGACAGACGATTTTTTGCTTTTTTGTTCACTCGTCAACCACTCCTACTGTTGTATTGTTGCCCTTTGCAGGGCGGTTTATGTGCTACTAAATTGCTATGTAGTAGTAATATAGCTTTGTTATCACCACTTTGGTGTTATGGCTAAGAATATCTCAAAATTTATGCCTGGCATTGGGCGTGAAAGCACCGAGAGATACTCCTCGTTGAAGAGGTTGTTGATCGAGCCCTTGATGTTGAGGTCTGCCCACTTGAACGTGAAATCTTTCTCGAGGCTTATGTTGCTCATAAAGTAGGGTGGTAGCTTGCCCGTTAGCGTGTTGTCGTTAGACGACATTGTGTAACGCTCAGAGTAGTAGCACCATTTGTAGAGAAATGACCAGCTACGCCACGATAGACGGCCAGTCACGGTCGAAGAGAGTAGCGGCACGTATGGCAACTGCTTGCCTACCGACTGGTCGGCAGGTGTGCGGGGCTCACCCACGTTTATAGAAGGAGTCCACGAGAATGTGCCATTGAGACCTAACTTCCACTCCTTCGAGAGAGCTACGTTGAGGTCGCTCTTGAGCTCGATGCCGTATGCGTGAACATCTTTGATGTTCTCTGGCGAGAAGAAGCCCTTGGGTGTAGGTAGCCATATGATCCAATCCTTGATGAAGGACTCAAACCAGCTTGCAGATCCGCTTAGCGAGTAGACATCCTCCTTGCCTATGGCAAACGAGAGTCCTGTGTCGTATGTCCAGCCGCTCTCCTTCCTTAGCTCAGGGTTGCCACCAGGCAGGAAGTAGAGGTCGTTGAGCGTTGGGAAGCGGAAGTTGCGTGATACCGAGGCCTTAGCCACGATATTGCCCTTGCGAGATATCTCGCCATCGATGAATAGTGCGGGGATGATTGGTGTCCACTCCTTGCCACACATCTCCTCGCGGATGACTATCGAGATGCCGAGGCGATCTATGGGTAGCCACTTTGCCGATACAGATCCCGAGAGTTCGGGGCGTCCCTTGCGGTAGCCAACAATGGCCTTGTTTCCATCCTGGCGGATGATATTTTTATCCTCACTCTCAACGATATGCTGATGTAGCGATAGGCTGGCCGTGAATAGCCACTTACGACCGACGTAGTACTCGCCATCGACCTGTCCGTAGATGGTGTTTATGCGGCTTCGCGAGCGTGTCATATTGGCCATAATGCCGTTGCCCACATCACGCTTGTAGTCGTATGCCATCCAGGTGTAGATATATCCAGCCTTAGCACCTAATTTCCAACTCTCTCGCAGGTGATCCCACGACACTACACCGCGGAATGTCTGCTCGCGTTGTCTATTGTCGAATTCGGTGTCGTCGCCGTGGTCCACGGTGAGCATTGCGAGTTCGCGGTTAGAGTTTATGTACCAGGCATTTAGACCAAAGCGGTCGCCTCGGCCAGTGTTGTAATAAACCTCCTCCAAGATGTGTAAATCCTTGTAAGAGCCGCTACGGTTTCGCTCTATAGGGTAATACTGGTCTACAATGTTCATATCCTCATCGTAGATGTTTATCTTCTTGTCGTGGTTGCGGTATTTGTAGTCGTTGGGCGACGATGAGTAGACTGCACGTGTCGAGACCTGCCAGTGGTTGTTGCCATAGGTCAAACGCAAAAATTCGTCGAAGGTCTTAAACGAGCCGATGCCCTGAATATACTGAAGACCAAAGCCTTGTGCTTGAGCTGGTTTTGTCGAGAGTTTCACTGCACCACCAAGACCACCACCCGTCTCGTTTACCGACGAGGTGCCGTGCAGCAACGAGGCGTCGTCGATGAAGTAGGATGGAATCATCGAGAAGTCTGTCATTCCGAGCATAGGGTTGTTGATCTTCATACCGTTCCACGACACCTGGGTGTGTGATGGCGATGTGCCTCTAAACGAGACTGTTGATAGAGTGGCACGACCATAGTTCTTCACAAATATTGCCGAGTTGAATGTGAGTACATCAGCCATCGAGAGGGCGATGTTCTCCTTGAGTACTGTCGTGTCGAATTTTGTCTGCTGGGTGCCTATCTCCTTCATTGGTCGCTGGCCGTAGACCGACACCTCTTGGATCTTAATGCCGCTACGAGCCCAATCCTTTGGCACCACGTCTTGAGCCACGAGCAGTGGCGAGGAGAGGAGCAATATCGTGAGTAGAATTAGTAGCTTCTTCATAGTATAATTGCTTTATTTCCAGCAGAATGCACCTGGTATAACACCCACATAAAAGCTGTCGATAAGCTCTCTATCTTTCGAGTAGCGGTAGACCATTCCCTGCTGCACGTAGTCGATGGCATCGGCAATGTAGACGTCGCCCGAGCGAGGGCACACCGTGAGGCCATAGTATATGGTGCCATTGTATGGTAGGAAGGGGCGGATGGGGAGGGTCTCGGCCGTTACGTCCATCTCCCAGACATCGTCGTTGAGCCAGTAAATCTTATCCTTTGTGCCGTTGAGTTGAACCTCAGATGGCCAGTCGCCAAACTTGAACTTAAACTGCTTTTCGATGGTGAATGTCTCGGCATCTATGCGGTAGAGCGAGGGTGCCTCGTGACCATAGGGCGAGCCCTCGTAGCCACCATCGGTCACGGTCCATAGTTTGCCATAGCAGTCCATCGCAAGCGACGTAGGCTGGATGCCTACAATTAACTCGTCGACAACACTATCTGTCTCAGTATCAATCTTGATGATGCGATTTTGGTACGACCAGCAGTTTACGTATAGGTACTTGCCATACTGCACCATCTGCTCCGTTGAGCCCTGCTCCATAGTCATTCCAGGAATCTCGATGTAGTCTACAACCTCGTAGCGTTTGGGGTTGACGATAAAGATACGGTTATCCCAAATTTGCGTGATGTAGGCCTTCTCGTCCGAGACGAAGTGTATGTAGCGTGGCGATGTTAGGTTTGTGATGCGACCTACCTCCTTGAAGGTGTTGATGTCGATGGCAAAGACCACGTGCGAGTTGTTGACCACCACCCAGCCTATGCCGTCGCGAATAATCATCGATTGGCATACATCGCCCAGCTTCATAGCATTAGCACGATAGAATACCTCGTTCTGCACACTCTTGGTCGCGGGGTCATAGTAGGAGAGTGTGGCGTTGCCATACTGGAAATTACCCTCGTTGCAGATAAATAGTCCCTCGCCCGAAGCCGAAGTGTCGAACTCCTCCTCGAGGCCATACTCCCACTTCATACACGAGATAGGGAGTAGGATTAAGCAGAGAACTATGTATTTGACAAATTTTGTCATATTACCTCTTAATATTATAGTCGAAGAAGCCGAAAACCTCGGTAGAGAGCTCTCCAAGCCAGCCACTCTTAGCATTTACACCGCACTGCACCTTCACGAAGTCGATGAACTCGAGGTTGATAGGCTCGCCGTCGCAGTCTATAGCCTTCGAGATGTCGAAGTAGTTGACATTAGCCACAGCATTGCTATTATCGCCCTCGCCCAAACGGTCTATAGGGCTGAAGTTGTCGGCATAGCCCCACTCATACTCGGCATTCACCCAGTAGGAGCCATTGCCCGAGGCGTCGTAGTTGCGTGGAGCAAGGCACGTGCCCGTAAGAGTGTAGCTATCAGCCTCAATCCAAAGTGGATAGTAGTAGTCCTGGCGATGGAACTGCTTGAGGTAGTCCACCTCGCCGTGGTTGCCGAGGTTGTCGCTCCACTGCACGGGCATACCTGCTCCACTTGGGCGGTAGTAGGTCACGGCATAGTTCTGCACAGTCTCGGCCTTGCCTGTCTCCGAGCCAGCAAGCTCATACCAGGTGTCATTAGGCTCGCCATCGCCATTCTCATCCTGCATAACCCACACTATGCCAGGCTCTGACGAGCCGCTGAATGAGTTGCCAAGGATTGCGAAGTCGTAGTTGTCGTAGTTTGCAATGCTATGATCGAAGCCTACGACGATATATCCGCCAAAGCCTCCGAGAGATACCCAGTTAGGGTATGGGTTGCCACTATTGTCGCACTCGTTCATACGTGCCTCGGCATATGCTATGGCCGCCTCGGGTGTTGTCTGCGTGCCATCGAAGCCGCCGGTTTTAAGCTCGTTGATAAACTGACCAGGTGCAGGGGTATAGTCGAAGACCTTGCTCCAATCTGCCTTTGATGTGCTGCTTACCTCACGGCGGTAGGCCCCCTCCTCGTATGCAGCAACAACAATGTTGTGCGTGATAGTTATATCTTTGTCGCCACGCTTGGCTGTCGCCGTAGCTGTGATATTATACTCACCAGTGCTCTCTGCCACAAAGATAAAGTGTGACTCCTCGGTGATGATACTCTTGTCACCATCAACACTCCAAGCATAAGTTACGCCCTCCGCCTCGCTCTGAATAGAGGGTGCGATGCGTAGTTTTCTGCCTGCTACGGTGTGGTACTCCTTGCGGTCAAACTCCCAGACAAAGGGTATATCTTCGGGGTTTACCACCTCTATTGTTATGCTGTCGCTATGCGAGCCATCCTCGTTTGATGCATTTGCAGAGATTGAGTATGTTCCCAGAGTCTCGGCTGTAAAGGTGTAGGCAAGCTCCTGGCTAACAACCTCGTCGTTGACCATCCAAGAGAGTGCGGTAGGGAGCGATGTCTTGCGAATAGAGGCATTTAGCTTAACTTCAGAGCCGAGTGCAACGGTGATACTCTCGCTGCCAGCAATAGTAACCGTAGGAATCTCCAACTCTACGATATCAACGCGTATCTCCTCGCTATCGGAGCCTGTGTTGGCAGTGACGGTTAGAAGGATGTAGTACTGGCCAATATCCTCACGCATAAACGACAATGAGGCATCGTTGCCAATGAGTCGGCCATCTAACTTCCAACTATATGTAGCACCCTCGGCATTCTCGTACGATGGTGCAATAGTTATCTCGCGACCCTGCTTGACGGTATATACTCCTGAGTCGCTGTCGAGGTATATCTTTGGTGGCATAGAGGTTGTAATCTCCTCGTCGATATTGCACGACGAGGCGACTACAACGATCACACTTAAAAACAAAAACTCTAAAAATCTCTTCATTATATCCTATTTCTCAAATCTTACTGCTACATCGTCGTAGGCGAAGTATCCAGGGATGGTGAAGCCGTAGCGACCACCCATCTCGTCCGAATACAAGAAGTTGAATCGAACCTTGGCAACAGCACCAAGAGGGCTCAAATCCCACTTTTGCCAATCTAAAACCACGTCCTCGCCCTGCACCAAGTAGAGCTCCACCTCGCTGATAGGCTCTGCGTAAGCATCGGCATCAACATCATCAAAGCCCTGTGCCACAATCTTTAGCCAGGCATCCTCGTTCAAGCCTGTCCAGTTGCCACCAAAGCTGTTGCCCGCCTCGCTCTTAACACCCATATAGAGTTGATTGAGCGTGTAGTTGGTGTTTGTGACATACATATGGTCTATCACACGAGCCACACCATCGGCAAAGACAATCTCGGGCAGGTTCTCCACGTACGAGAAGAAATCCTTATAGCCGTAGTGTACCACGAAGTTGTCGCCCGAGTGGGGTGCAACGGGAACCATCAACTGCAAGTTGAACCAGCCGAGCATCGAGTCGTTGCCTGCATTATCCGCAACATAGTCCTCGCCATAGTACTTGGCGATGTGGATGTCACGATCCTCGTCGGTGTAACCCTCGCCCCAATAGTTCGATACTGCGTGGCCACCACCCCAGAAGCAGTATGCGTAGTTGTTGGGGAAGGTGTGCGTAAGCTCTGTATTGCCCTCATCCCACCAGGTGTACATTGCTGACATATAGTCGCCATATGTGAGTGGACCGCCATACTGAGGATCGTCAATAAGGTCGCTCCACGTTGTGATGTCGACTCCTGCATAGTCTAAAGTGTATGGCTCAAACACCGCATCGCTATCCTCGAATGTCAATACTCGCAACTCGTAGGGTAGCTCCTCCTGAGCCTCAACGGCCATCACGTGAAGCTTCACGATAAGGCTCTTGCCCTGCTCTGAGACTACGGTAATGGCAATTATACCCTCCACGTCGTAGTGGCACAAATCCTTTGCAGGGGCTGTCACAGTGAGGATGTTCTCATCATACGCAGCCTTCCAACCCTCGGGCGTATTAGCCACATAATCAGCAATGTTATAGGCATCGACCACAAATTCGCGGGTTGTGCCAAACGCTACCTCTGCCACCTCTGGGGTATCCACGATGATAAACATCGGTGCACTCTCATCGTAGCGGGCAAGGCGTAGCTCTGTGCCATCTGCCAATGTTATAATCACATATTCTGGGTGCGAGGTGTCTACGGCCTTAAATAGCGAGTCGCCATTTGTGCCATTTGTTCCGTTGGTGCCATTCTCGCCATTTGTGCCATTCGCACCATCCTTACCCTCGGCCACCACGCCAGTAGAAACCCAGGTCTGGCCACCGTCGGTCGAAATCTCCCACTCTTTGGTCGAGTCGTTGATACGCACCTGTGGGGCTATAGCATCCTCGCCAGGGGTGCCAGGTGCTCCATTCTCGCCATTAGCACCATCCTTGCCATTTGCTCTAACACGCTCACCATCAATCAATAGCCACTCGCCGTCGATTGTCCAGTAGTAGTTGCCATCCTCATCCTGCTCGACAGAGATTACAGGAGCATTTGTGCCATTTGCACCATCCTTGCCGTTGGCAATAGTGGCCTTTGTGCCGTCCGAGAACTCGATGACGTAGCCCTCGGTTGTTGTGTTCACTGCCACGACATAGAGGTTGTTTTGTAGGGCGTTGACCAGAGTCTGCAACGTGGCGATATCCTCGTTGGTCTTAATTACCGACTCTTCGAGTGTCTCAACGCGATCCTTGACATTCTCAATCTCGTTCCAAATGGCCGAGTCATCGTAGGAGCATCCTACCATTGCTACGAGCGTAGCTACTACGCCCAGAGCCAAGCATAAAAATCTTCTCATAATGTTGTTGTTTAAAGGTCATTCTCCGTAAACTTAAACACGTCAAGATTAATGCAATGTGCGGTATGGATTGTGTGCAAGATGATAGGTTCAGGCTTGGTAGCCATACAACTATGGCTATACGAAAATGTATCCCCTCCTTGTTGGGTATACATCTACTAAATAAATATTAAGGGTCCCCCCTCTCACCTGAAAACATCAGTCGCAGACCAGCCCATTCGCCGCAGGCACAATCTCGTTATAAACGCTTGGCAGGTCTTCTGACTTATCTCGCTCTGCGATGCCTTCCCAGGGGTCACGCCCCCAGTGACAATATGATGTCGCACGAGCACTGTGAGATTCACAGCAGCGGGAACTGTTCGGGATTCACACCCGATTCCCTTTTAATCTCAGTGGGGTTTGCTAACCCCTGAGAACCAATGCTGGTGCAAAGGTAAATAAAAAATATGCGAACTGCAACTGCAATTCGCATATTTTTTATCTACCTAAAAGGTAGAGTTGCAAACTCCATTGAGAATTATTTGTTGGAATTAGCCTCGTTTTTCTTGCTGCGGTCGTAGATGAAGCGACGAATTTTCTTGGTTGGAGTCTTCTCGAACTCGCCCTCGTTATCGACGACCTTGGTAATCTTCGAGAAGCGGTTTACCTTAGAGTTTACATACTCCAATACGTCGCGTTTGATCTCCTCCATCTTGAGAGCTACCTGCTCCTTGCTCACGGCAACCTTGTGCTTGAACTCGTCGTAGGCCTCCTCAAGTGCTGAGGTGTCAAAGTGTACAAGGGCGATAAGCTTGCCATCCTCCTCGGTAACTACCGACTCTGCCACAAAGCGGTTGGAGTTGAGCACCTCCTCAATATCCTCGGGATAGATGTTCTCACCCGAAGGACCAACAATCATATTCTTGAGGCGACCTTTGATAAAGATCCATCCATCCTTGTCGATTGCTCCGAGGTCGCCAGTGCGGAACCAACCATCTTCTGTAAATACCGCCTTTGTAGCCTCCTCGTTCTTGAAGTAGCCACGCATACAGCAAGGGGTCTTCACAACAATCTCACCCTGACCAGTCTCGGGGTTAACGTCGTCGAGACGCACCTGAACAGCTGGGAGTGCTGGGCCTGTAGAGCCCACACGCACCATCTTGCCCACGCAACCCGCCAAAAGTGGGGCTGTCTCGGTAAGACCATAGCCGATACCGTATGGGAAGCCTGCGTCGAAGAGGAACTGTTCAGCCTCGCTATCGAACTTAGAGCCACCGATAGCAAAGAAACGCATACGGCCACCAAAGAGCTTCATAAGCTGCTTGCCTGCAACCTTGTGCAGAAGCTTCTGCGACCAACGCCAGCTGTAGAGCTTGCGTGTGAGGGCCTTCTTCTGGAATGTGGGGAGCACCTTGCTACGATATATCTTCTCCATAATAAGTGGCACTGACGCAATCACCGTAGGGCGTACCTGTGCCAATGCTGGCATAAGTGCCGAGGCGGTAGGTGGACGGTCCATATAGTGGATGTGGGCACCGCGTGAGAATGGGTAGATCATACCGAGTGTACACTCATAAGTGTGTGCCAACGGAAGGATCGAGAGTAAGACATCGTCTTGGTTGTAGTCGAACAACGGTGGGATGATTGTTGTCTGAGCTGCAATGTTGTAGTGGGTGAGCATCACACCCTTAGGCTTCGATGTTGTGCCTGAGGTGTAGATGATAGCCGCCAAGTCGTCGGGCTGAGGGATACGGCTCTCGCCACGCTCCTCAACCTTCTGTGAGATGACATTGAGACCCTTGGTGCGGATCACGATGTTCATTCCCTCGACAGTCTTCTTCGACAGTTTGGTGTAGAGCTTATCAGATACGAGGATAGCTTTGGCCTCGGAGTGCTCGATGATGAGGTCGAGCTCGTTGGTTGTAAAGTCGGGGAGGATAGGCACAGCGACCATACCTGCACTAGTAATTGCGAAGTACGATACGCCCCAGTTAGGCATACTGCTACTCAAGATGACAACCTTGTCGCCAGCATTAACGCCAGCATTGAGCAGCAACTCCTGCACCTTCTCGGTACGCTCACCAACCTCCTGATAAGATACATCCTCACCACCAATCATAGAGAAAGCAATACGCTTCGAGAACTTCTCAACGCTATGCTTAAGTATCTCATAAAGTGTGTTAAATGTTATCATTTGATTCTCTGTTTTGGTTTTTTGATACAAAAATCGGGTGCAAGTTACCAATTTTTTATTAAAATTTGCTAATTTTGCCATAAATTATTTTTCAATGATTAGTCGAAATGTTATAATAAACCTCGCTCATAGCGTAGGATTTGACCTTGTTGGGGTGGTGCGTGCCGAGCCTCTTTATGAGGAGCATAACCGCTTCAAAGAGTGGATGTTGGCTGGAAATAGTTCCACGCTATCGTATCTCGAACGCAATGTCGAAAAACGCTTCGACGCAAGCCTTCTTGTTGAGGGTTCGCGAAGTGTGGTGGTTTGTGCTGTTTCGTACCTTTCGCCCTATGGTAGAGGCTATGGATCGGAGTGTAGTACAAAGGTCGCCTCGTATGCTCTAAATCGCGACTATCATATAACAATCAAGGGTATGCTCGAGCAACTCGCCTCGGCACTTAAGGACAGCTCGCCAGAGCTCCGCTACCGCACTTTTGTCGACTCAGCACCCCTTGCCGAGAAGAGCTATGCTCGCCGTGCGGGTCTTGGCTGGATTGGCCGTCAGTCGTTGCTCGTAAATCCGAATTTTGGCTCAATGATGCACCTCGGAGAGCTGGTCATCGATGCCGAGGTTGATGAGTATGACACAGAGATGGAGGGTGTGGGCTGCGGTAGTTGCCGAAGATGTGTCGAGGCCTGTCCTAATGGTGCAATTTTGGAGAATCGCACGATAGATGCTCGTCGCTGCATCTCGTGTCGCACGATAGAGCGTGAAGCTGACGGCGATACTACACCTCTTCACGGCTGGATTTTTGGCTGTGATATCTGCCAGTCGGTCTGCCCGTTTAATCAGCACGCACCACTGCATCGCAATTCTCAGTTTGATCCCATTATAACTCCTGAAATGCTTAGTGCTGAGTCTCTTGAGACGATGACGGAGGAGGAGTTTTGTGCCATTGCAAAGGATACTCCGCTTCTTCGTGCTGGCTTCGAGAGAATCAAGGCTAATGCAAATAAATGAGCTGAAATCCTGGTGAGGTGTTAATTTTTGATTGGGTTCAAACAATAATTTTCTTCCATAAATAGTTTGTTTTCTCGGGCAAATATTGTATATTTGCAAGTTTAAAATTAATACCGACGAAAATAACAAAAATTATGGATATCTTTAAGCGTTGGAACAACTATGTGGGATGGGGCGTTTTTGCTATTGCCACGCTCTCATATCTGCTAACCATTGAGCCGACTACAAGCCTGTGGGATTGTAGTGAGTTTATTGCAACATCGTACAAACTTGAGGTGGGTCACCCCCCTGGAGCACCGCTCTTTATGATGCTTGCTCGCTTGGCTTCGTTGTTGGCACCCTCGGCGGAGTATGTGCCGATGATGATCAACGGCCTTAATGCCATTGCCAGCGGCTTCTGCATACTCTTCCTCTTCTGGACCATCACGCATCTTGCCCGACGCATCGTTCATCGCGATGGTGAGCCGATGAGTCGCAATATGATGACTCTGATACTTGGTGCAGGTGCTGTGGGTGCTCTGGCTTATGCCTATACCGACACCTTCTGGTTCTCGGCAGTCGAGGGCGAGGTGTATGCCCTCTCGTCGATGTTCACATCGCTTGTTGTGTGGCTTATGTTGCGTTGGGAGGAGAATGCCGATAGACATACGTCGATGCGTTGGATAATCTTCATCGCCTACCTTATGGGTCTCTCGATAGGTGTTCACATCCTCAACTTGCTTACAATCCCGGCACTTGTGATGATCTACTTCTTCCGTCGCACGGAGATGCGTTCGGTGAAGGATTATGTGCTTAAGATCCTCTTGGCTTTGGTTGTCTCGCTACTCATTTTGGGTACTATCAATGGTGTTATTATCCCCTACACCGTTGCACTTGGTGCTGCTGTTGACACCTTCGCTGTGAATAGCCTCGGCCTGCCTGTCAATGTGGGTATGGTGCTATTTATTTTGGCTATTGCGGTGTTGCTCGGTTGGTTGATTATCTTCACTCACAACCGCTCGATGCGTATTGCTAACACTGTGGTGCTGTGTCTTACGATGATTCTCATTGGCTTCTCGTCGTATGCAATGGTCATCATTCGTGCTAATGCCAACCCACCGATGAACTCAAATAATCCGTGGAACCCACACACGCTGCTTAGCCTTCTTAATCGCGACCAATATGGCCAGCGACCACTTTTGCGTGGCCCTTACTATTCGGCACAGCCTCTCTCTCCTGTAACGCCAAATCCCGATATTGCGTCGGACGATATCTATCTGCCAGCCGATTACGACTCTTCAGAGGTTATGTGGTATAACCCAGAGAGTGGTGAGTATGAGGCTCGCGAGATATTTGAGGGATACAAATATCCTTCTGAGGCTATGCACCTCTTCCCTCGTATGTGGTACTTCAAGCGTAAAAACTCTTATGAAAGTGGCTGGGTAGAGCTCGAGGATCGTCATCCTACCGTTAAGCGTAGCAACGACCAGGTGGGCGAGTGGTATGAGCCTACCGCCTGGGAGGATATTCGTTACTTTATAGGCTATCAGATGGGCGATATGTTCTGGCGATACTTTATGTGGAACTTTGTGGGCCGCCAGGATGATGAGCAGCTTACAAAGGATGAGAATGGTCGCTACCTGCACGGTGGTTGGGCTTCGGGTATCGGCTTTATCGACGAGGTGTTTTGCGGCTCACGCGACAATATGCCCCGCGAGATGCGTGATAACCCCGCCAATAACAACTACTTCTTCCTGCCGCTGTTGCTTGGTCTTATGGGTCTTATCTATCAGATGAATCGTGATTGGCGAAACTTCTTTGTGGTCTTGCTACTCTTTGTGATGATGGGTATTGCCCTCGTTGTCTATTTTAATACTGCTCCAGATGAGCCTCGTGAGCGAGACTATGTGTATGCAGGAGCATTCTATGCTTTCAGCATCTGGATTGGTCTTGGTGTCTTGGCTGTTGCCGACATCTTCCTCGATGTTGTCGAGAGACTCAAAAAGCACACCCCACGAGCAATCACTACGGCTATTGTCTCGGCTATTGTCTTTAGTGCAAGTGTCCCAGTGGTGCTTGCTGCAGAGAACTGGGATGACCACGACCGCTCAGGTCGCTACTATGCTCGCGATATTGGCTGGAACTACCTCAATACCGTGCCTGAGAATGCCATCATCATCAACTATGGCGATAACGACACCTTCCCATTGTGGTATTGCCAGGAGGTCGAGGGTGTGCGTCCCGATGTGCGTGTGATGAACTCGTCATATCTTGGTGGTGAGTGGTATGTCGACGAGATGAAGCTTGCGGCAAATGGTGCCCCAGGCGTGCCATTCTCAATTCCATCGACCAAGTATAGCTTTGTCAACGACTGGGTTGTCGTTGCCGAGCTCGCCGATGTCCTCGATACACAGGAGATGCGTGACTTGCGTGCCAAGAAACGCATCATCGAGAGTGCCGAGGTCTACACAATTCGCTACTATGATATTGACAATCGTATGCGTAGCATCGAGGGTACATTCTACGATATATACGACACTATGGTGCAGGCCGAGGATGTGATCAACAAACTTGAGTATCAGGTTCGCGATATTGTGGAGTCGGGTGATGTAGAGCCTTCTGACGAGGAGTACGAGGTTGTGTGGAACTATCAGATTGCAAGCAACATCTATGACGGTATACTGTCCAACGAGAAGTTTGTTAACGACTACAACACGATGGTCAAGTATTGGAGCGTTAATAGCGAGCTTCAAGGTATGCTCAACCTTAAGGAGGTCATCGAGCTCTTTAACTCTGATGCTCCTATGTACTTGGCTACTGATGGCTATAATCCACGTATCTTGGCCGAGGGTGAAGCACTCCCAGAGGGCTATAGCTGGGTGGGTAAGCTCAGTCCAAAGATTGATAGTCAGGTAGATGGCAAGCTCTCGGACTATATCCTTGCTGCCGATGGTTACTACATCCCTGTCGATGTCGATGCCGCTATTCAGGCAAAGATCATCGATGAGAGCGAGCGTGAGTTGGTCTGCGATAGTGTGGTTATTAATCTGGGCAAGAGTGTTCTTACACGCGACCACCTTATGATGCTCGATCTCTTTGCTAACTTCGACTGGAGTCGTCCTTTGTCATTTACACAGGCATCGCTTCTCAGCGACTATGGAATTGTCGACTATGCACGTTTCGATGGTTATGCCTATACGTTTGTCCCTATTCGTACACCTTACTCTAAGGGTTCGGATGTAGGCAGTATGAGTGTCGATAAGCTTGTCGGCCAGTATATGGGCACTTCAGAGGATGAACTCCACCAGTCGTTGCGTTATGGCAATTTGGCTGAGGAGGGTGTCTATGCCGACTACTTTGTTCGTTATAACCTCAAGGCATCACGCTTCCGTGAGAACTTCTCGCGTGTGGCCTCAGCACTTCTGCGTCGTGGCTCTGATGAGGATGTAGCAATGGCAGAGCAGCTCCTTGATAGGGGTCTCGAGATGTTGCCACCTCGCAGCTTGGGCTACGATCATAGTGCCATCTTGCCATATATCCGTGGCTACTATTATGGTGGCTTGCACCACCTCGATGTGGCTATATCGAATCTCGAGACGGCTGTACATATGATGTCAGAGGCCTCGGGCATAGAGCTCAACGTGGAGCGTGGCGACGATGAGTTTACATACTTCTACGACCTCTCTGAGCAGGCTGCAGCTCTCCAGTCAACACTCCGCCGCAAGGGTATGGACACCTCGGCCTCAGATAGCTATCTCACACTCAGCGATGCGGCCTTCAAGCGTGCCGAGGAGCTCTTCTTCAAGGGCGATAAGCTTGCAGCTGAGTATATAGCACAGCGTGGCGAGTGGGTAAACTACTATATGCAGTTCGACACGCAGCGTAGCTTCTCGCCAACGATTAGCTCAGAGCTCTACAATGCTATGCTCGATATCGTCGAGGTATTAGGCACAAGCCATATCTACTCTGGTAGCTTCGATTGGGTTGCTAACCCCGATGCTACGCACTCTCTTGTTGAGAATGCATTGTCGTTCGACGACCTCACAAAGCGATATGTTGAGTTTGTCAATCGACTCACACCGGGTAGCGATAAAGATGCCTATATGCCAATTATGGAGCCTCACATTGGCACAATTGTCGAGATCTATCAAACTATTCCAGCGGGTCGTGCGACTGATAGCGGATATGTCGATGCAGAGTATATTGAGCCAATGGATAAGTTCCTAAGTCGCAAGGAGCTTCGCAATATAATCAGCAAAGTGGCTCAGTAGCGATTAGAAAGTGATGTGAAATAATATAAAACTGAAATACGATGGAGAAGATTGTTTTGTACAACACGCTCACACGTCGCAAAGAGACGTTTGAGCCTATCAACCCCGAGCACGTGGGTATGTATGTTTGTGGTCCTACGGTTTATGGTGATCCACATCTCGGTCACGCACGTCCAGCTGTGACGTTCGACCTTATGTTCCGCTACTTGCAGTCGTTGGGCTATAAGGTGCGTTATGTTCGCAACATCACCGATGTGGGCCACCTCGAGCAGGATGCCGACGATGGTGAGGATAAGATTGCTAAGAAGGCACGCCTCGAGCAGCTCGAGCCGATGGAGATTGCCCACTACTACACGGAGCGTTACCACGATGCTATGCGTGAGCTCGGCGTGAAGTCGCCATCTATCGAGCCACACGCCTCAGGCCACATCATCGAGCAGATCGAGATGGTCAAGCGTATCCTCGATGCGGGCTATGCCTACGAGTCGAATGGTTCAATCTATTTCGATGTCGAGAAGTATAACCGCGACCACCACTATGGTCGCCTCTCAGGTCGTAACCTCGATGATATCGTGACAAACACACGTGAGCTCGATGGCCAGTCGGACAAACACCACTCGTTCGATTTTGCCCTCTGGAAGAAGGCTTCGCCTGAGCATATTATGCGTTGGCCATCACCTTGGAGCGATGGCTTCCCAGGTTGGCATATGGAGTGCTCGGCAATGAGCACAAAATATCTCGGTGAGCAGTTCGATATCCACGGTGGTGGTATGGACCTTATGTTCCCACACCACGAGTGCGAGATTGCACAGTCGACAGCAGCTCTTGGCAAGGACTCGGCACGCTACTGGGTACACAACAATATGATTACTATCAATGGCCAGAAGATGGGTAAGTCGCTGGGTAACTTCATCACCCTCGAGCAGCTCTTCACTGGCAACCATCCAATGCTCGAGCAGGCTTATACGCCAATGACCATCCGCTTCTTCGTGCTCCAGGCACACTACCGCTCTACGCTCGACTTCTCGAACGATGCTCTTCAGGCTGCAGAGAAGGGCCTCGACCGTTTGATGAAGGCTGTTGAGACCTTGGGTAAATTGAAACCTGCTGCCGACTCTACAGCAGATGTTAAGGAGCTCGATCGTCGCTGCCGCGAGGCTATGGCCGACGACCTTAACTCGCCAATGGTTATCTCGGCACTCTTCGACTGGGTGCGTATCATCAACCAGGCAGCCGAGGGCACGCAGCGTTTTACGGCTGAGGATCTCGAGGAGTTGAAGTCTATTGTAAATCGCTATGTGTTCGAGATTTTGGGTCTTCGCAACGAGAAGGCTGCCGATGCTGGTGGTAAGGATATGGTATCTCCTCTTGTTGATATGCTTCTCACGATGCGTATGGAGGCTAAGGCTAACAAGGATTGGGCTACATCGGATAAGATTCGTGATAACCTCACCGCTATCGGTATCCGTGTTAAGGACCGCAAGGATGGCTTTGACTGGGAGATAGAATAACATTGCAAAGAGTAGATGGTTAACACAGACCAGATAAACGAACTTAAGGCTCGTGTGGCCAAGCTCTCAGTGTCAATAGACATCGAGCAGCGTCGCATAGATCTCCAAAACGAGCAGGAGCGTACCGAGGAGCCAACCTTCTGGGATAACCCCGATGAGGCACGTAAGCAACTCAAAAAAGTTGCCGACATCAAGTCGGTAATCGAGGAGTGGGAGGCGGCGGTGCGTATGGCCGACGATCTCGACCTTGTGACCGACTTCGTGGCCGAGGGGGTAATCACCGAGGCAGAAGCCGAGGAGCAATACCAGGCGGCTGTCGAGTGTGTCGAGAAGCTCGAGCTCAAGCAGATGCTCTCGGGCAAGGAGGATAGGCTCGGAGCTATTATGGATATCAACGCTGGTGCTGGTGGCACAGAGGCCCTCGATTGGGCACAGATGCTTATGCGTATGTACACACGCTGGGGCGAGGCTCACGGCTTCACTGTCAAGGTTGCTAACTATCAGGCTGGCGAGGAGGTGGGCGTTAAGTCCTGCACCTTGGAGTTTGAGGGTGAGTATGCCTATGGCTACCTGCGTAGCGAGAGTGGTGTACACCGTATGGTGCGACTGTCGCCATTCAATGCCAACAACAAGCGTCAGACTACATTTGCATCGGTGTTCATTTCACCCGCAGTGGACGATAGCATCGAGATTAACATCTCGCCTGCCGATATCGAGTGGGATACCTTCCGCTCGAGTGGTGCTGGTGGTCAGAATGTCAACAAGGTGGAGACTGCTGTGCGTCTTCGCTACCACGGCAAGGATCCTGATACGGGTGAGCCTGTCGAGTTCCTTATCGAGAATATGGAGACCCGCTCGCAGCTCAACAACCGCGAGAATGCTATGCGAATACTCCGCTCGAAGCTCTATCAACGTGAGCTCGACAAGCGTATGGCTACGCAGCAGGCACTAGAGGCTACCAAGAAGCGTATTGAGTGGGGTTCGCAGATACGCAGCTATGTCTTCGACGACCGACGTGTCAAGGACCACCGTACGGGCTATCAGACCTCGAATGTCGATGCTGTGATGGATGGCGACCTCGATAACTTCATCAAGGAGTACCTGTTGCAATATTAGGACTATGGCAAGGCTCTTTTGTCTATTTTTAGCAGCACTTCTTGTGCTCTCGTGTGGCTCTCGTGCGGAGGCCAAGAGCGATGTTGTGGTTGAGGCCTCTTGCGAGATGCGTGTCGATGTCGAGAAGGAGGTGCTGGTGGGTGCTACTGACACGTTGAGCTATATGCCACAGCTTCGTGGTCGACGTGTTGCGGTGCTAGCCAATCACACTGCGATGTTCTCGGCGAGTGAGCATATCGTTGATATGATGCATCGCCAGGGACTCAATATCGTTGGTATCTTTGCCCCTGAGCACGGCTTTCGTGGCTCGGTTGAGGCTGGTGCTGTGGTGCGTAACTCGGTGGATGAGCGCACGGGAATCAATATCTTGTCGCTCTACAACGGAAACACCAAGCGACCCTCGGACGATGTTATGCACTCGTTTGATGTGCTGGTGGTCGATATGCAGGATGTGGGGCTTAGGTTCTATACCTATTATATAAGTATGCTCCAATTGATGGATGCCTGTGCCGATTTCGGTATTGAGGTTGTGGTGCTCGATAGACCCAATCCTAATGGTCACTATGTCGATGGCCCAATCCTCGATATGCGTTATAAGTCGGGTGTTGGTTGGGCACCTATGCCAGTGGTACACGGCCTTACGATGGGCGAGATTGCTACGATGGCAGTGGGCGAGGGGTGGATTAAGCCGGTCAACCTTACCGTTGTACGTTGTCGTAACTATGACCACACAACACACTATGTTCTTCCCATTGCTCCGTCGCCAAACCTACCTACGCAGCACTCAATCTATCTATATCCCTCGACTTGTCTGTTCGAGGGTACGGTCTTGAGTATGGGACGTGGTACGGATGCTCCATTTGAGATATTTGGCCACCCCGATATGTGTGGCTGCAACTTTAGCTTCACACCACAGCCAAATGCTGGCTCTAAGACTCCGCCGCACAATGGCGTAAAGTGCTATGGTCGTGACTTGCGAGGTGTGAGCGATGAGCAGATATGGCGTGAGGGTGTAAATATCGAATATTTGGTTGATGCTTATCACAATCTTAATATTGGTGAGAAATTCTTTAAGCCTGTGTTTGAGAAACTTATAGGCGTGGACTATGTGCGTGAGATGATTGTTGCTGGTGCTACTGCCGACGAGATTAAGGCTCGCTGGAGCGATGATGTGGAGCGCTTCAAGGATCAACGACGCCCCTATCTGCTCTATGCCGAGTAGTGATTTACGAATGATTTAGTCGGGCGAGATGGTTACTCTTGTGTAGCTATCTCGCTCGACTCTTTTTCTGCTGCGTCTGTGAGTTTAGGTGCCTCGGCTTATAAAAAAAATTGAGATTTACTTGCAAAATGGATTTATTTTAAATAATTTTGTCCCATAGTATACACCATGCTTGCGACACAGAAATGAATAACTTGCAGCAATATACTTTTAGTTTTGCCACCCTCAAATCTCACGGGGGGGGGATTTTTGCTGTCTATCAATAAGCTACGATAATTCATCTAATATTTTAGTTTATTCCTTGCGACGTTGCTGTTGCGGGGTTGTCTCGTTGTGCCCGTAACTTAACTATTGGCACATCGTGCTTTGTTGCACGTATATGCTTTTCGGCAAATATCATCAAACACACTTTATTCTATTCACAATTTAACACAATTTTTATGAAAAAGATTTTAGCTTTATTGGCGTTGGTACTCGGCGTGGTATCTTGCCAGACAGAGCCTGAGGGTCTTGACGTAAACGTTGGTGGCGAGGTTGAGACCACCGTATGCGTTTCGCTCCCAGAGGCTACCCGTGCTAACAGTGCAGAGGGTGCATTTGCTAACGTGGATTGGAGTGTTTACACAATCCGCTACCAGATGGAGATTTACGATGCTAATGGCCGTAAGTCTGATGCTATCTACGAGAAGTACTTGGATGGCAAAGATGGTAAGAGCGTTGTATTCCCTGTTCGTCTTGTTCCTGGCCGTCACTACAACTTCGTAGTTTGGGCTGATATTGTTAAGGATGCAGACCACTCAGATTTGCACTACAATACAGAGAACCTCAATGCGGTATCTGTAATCACTACTAACAATCAGTGGAAGGCTATGGACGAAACTCGCGATGCATTCACTGGTTACTTCAACACAGAGGAGAAGAATCCTAATGTGAAGTACTCAAGCAGTATGTCTATCAACATCCCATTGACACGTCCTTTTGCTAAGCTTCGCGTTATCACTACCGATATGGTTGAGCTTGATCATCTCGACATCACACCTGCAAAGGCTATTGCTACTTACACAACAGCTCATTACAGCACATTCAACGCTTGTGATGCAACTTACTCTGGTGAGCTTACAAACGTGTCACACGAGTATGTTATTGCTTCATACAATGAGACTGGTGCTAACAAGACTATCTTCACTGATTACTTCTTTGCAGATGATAGCGACGTAGTAAAGTTCAACTTGGATGTTATGGAGGCAAACGACACACGCATCAAGTACAACGACTTCTCAACTGATATCTTCGTTCAGCGTAACTACTTGACTACTATCCAGGGTAACATCTTGACTGATGGTAACAACGTTGAGGTTAAGGTTGAGGATGCGTTTGTGAATGGTTCTACTTGGAATCCAGCAGAGGATGAGTATGATGTTGAGATTGTAGAGGTTGGTAATGCTGCTGATCTACAGCAGGTTATTGAAGAGGCTGAGGTACCTACAACTGTCGTTCTTGGTGGCGATATTAACCTTGGCGATCTTTTTGGTGCAGGTATCCTCTCAACACGTGCAACAGCAGCTCCACTTCCAATTGTTGTTGCTGCAGATAAGTCATTGGTACTTGAGCTTAATGGATATAAGATTACCACTCCTTGGGAGGATGAGGCGACACAAAAGCATTACTATGCATTTGACAACAGCGGCTCATTGACTATTAAGGATTCAAAGGGTAATGGCGAGATTGTAGCTCGTGGTATCTTCAACCGTGGTACATTGACACTTGAGTCTGGTAAGATTGACGCTTGCGATGGCAATGGCGGCTATGGTGTTCGCAACTATGATGGTGCTATGTTTATCATGAATGGTGGTTCTATCGTTACAAGCAATGAGGATGGCGATGCTCCAACCGAGGGTTATGACGCTACAACACTTCGTGTTGACGAGGGTGCAACTGCGACTATCAATGGCGGTGTTGTAAACAATGTATCTAACTATACTTTTGCTATTGACAACTATGGCGAGGTTGAGATTAACGGTGGTACTTTCACATCTATCCACTCAACTGTTTCAACATACGGTACAATGACCATTAAGGGTGGTACATTCACTTGCAATGGTTTGGAGGGCGTTACTGCTCACGCACTTGTTGCTTGGGAGGGCTCAGAGACAACTATCAACGGTGGTACATTCGATGGTAAGGATAACTACAATGGTTTCAATGTAGATGCTTGCAAGGGTGCTATTGTTAACATCAACGGTGGTAAGTTCCTTCCTGTTCACAGTGGCTCACTCTACGGCGATGGCACTATCAATGTAAAGGGTGGTACTTTCTTCGATGACCCATCTTTACGCGTTGTTAAGGGTTATGTTGCAGAGAAGAATGGTGATGTTTTCGAGGTTAGCCAGATTGCACTCGAGGCAAAATTTGCAGATAACAGCTGGGACAAAATCATCCTCGCTTGTCAAAATGATATCGTTCCAGAGACTTGGGCAGTAGGTGACAAGAAGGAGATGACTATCGATGGTAAAACTTGCGAGATTGCAATTATCGGTAAAAATCACGACACTTATACAGGTGGCGATACAAAAGCTCCGCTTACATTCCAGTTGTTCCAATTGTATGGTACAGCTGCCCAAATGAACGAAATACAGGATAACACCACTGGTTGGTCAGGTTCTAAGATGAGAAATACCACTATGGCGGATATTCTCAATGTTATGCCAGACGCAGTGAAGAATGCTATTAAGGCAGTTGATAAAGTATCATTGAATGGTAGCAAGAGTGCTTTGGAGACTACTTCTGATAAGTTGTTCTTGTTGTCAGAGATCGAGGTTAATGGTTCTACTTATTACTCTGGTGGTTATGTCGAGGGTTCTCGTTATGCTTACTATGCTGATCAGATAATGGATTCTAAAGGTAATATTATCTCTCAGATTATGAAACCAAATGGCTGGATAGTTAGCTGGTATCTCCGTACACCTAAAAATGACAAGGACGATGACACACGTTTCGTGGCAATAAATGGTAGTGGTTATATGACCCACATCACAGCAGAGATCGCTTCAGGTGTAGTATTCGGCTTCTGCTTCTAAAATTATCGTTTAAAATATTAGAACAGGTAGTATGATACAAGCAACAAAAAATTAGTGAATTTGCTTTCAAAAAAGGTGTTAAAAAGGGTGTTGCTTGTGGGGCGTTCCGTGAGGGACGCCCCTCTTTTGTGCCAATAGAGGCCATTTCTATAGGTATATTTAGATAGGAATCATAGTTTTTACATCTGCTATTTCCCCCAGCTTGATCTCAACGAATTCACACTGCGATGGGCCAAAATTATCTAAATCAGAATTAAGCATTTGCTTTATCCCCGAAAAAATAGTATCTTTGCCAATTAATATAATTATTGTAGTTATGGGTTTCTTTGATCTATTTAAGAAGAAGAAGGTGGAGCCTCAGGTTGCCCCTGATGCCACCGCAGAAGATATAGCTAAGGAGCAGGAGCGTATCGAGACCGAAACCAAGCAGGAGGTTGAGGCTGAGCGTAAGGAGCTCGAGGCTGGTTTGGAGAAGACCAAGGAGGGCTTCTTTGGTAAGTTGCGTCGTGCTGTTGCTGGTCGCACCACTATCGATGCTGATGTGCTCGACGACCTCGAGGAGGTGCTCATCACCTCGGACGTAGGTGTCGACACTACCGTAAAGATTATCGAGCGTATCGAGAAGCGTGTGGCACGCGATAAGTATCTCAACGCTGCGGAGTTGCAGTATATCTTGCGTGATGAGATATCGCTCCTTATGGAGGAGTCGCATCGCTCGACAGAGGACTTCGGCATTGAGGTCAAGGAGGGTACGCCCTATGTCTTGATGGTTGTGGGTGTCAATGGTGCTGGTAAGACTACCACCATTGGTAAGCTCGCAGCACAGCTCACAAAGGCTGGCCGTAAGGTCTATATAGGTGCTGCCGACACATTCCGTGCTGCGGCCATCGACCAGCTCGCAGTGTGGGCAGAGCGTGCGGGTGCTACTATGGTACGCCAGGATATGGGCTCTGATCCAGCATCTGTGGCCTACGACACACTTCGCTCGGCAGTGGCTAATGGTGCCGATGTGGTGCTTATCGACACAGCAGGACGTCTGCACAACAAGGTTGGCCTTATGAAGGAGCTTACAAAGATTCGCAACGTAATGTCTAAGGTTATCCCCGATGCACCACACGAGGTTATGCTTGTGTTGGATGGCTCAACAGGACAGAATGCCTTTGAGCAGGCTAAGCAGTTTACCGAGGCTACGCAGGTTACCTCGCTCACCATCACTAAGCTTGACGGTACGGCAAAGGGTGGTGTTGTGATTGGCATCAGCGATAAGTTCAATATCCCAGTGCGTTATATCGGTATCGGCGAGGGTATAGATCAGCTCAAGATGTTCGATCGTAAGGAGTTCGTGAGAGCAATGTTTGGCGACGAAAAGTAGAGGTCAATATGAAGAAGATCAATATCATAACCCTCGGATGTTCGAAGAATACTGTCGACTCGGAGCACCTTGCAGCACAGCTTGCAGCGATGGACTACAAAGTGGTCTTCGATAGCGATCGTACAGATGCTGATGTTGTGGTGATCAACACCTGTGGCTTTATTGGCGATGCTAAGCAGGAGTCTATCGACACAATCTTGCGTGCTGCACAGCTCAAGGAGGCTGGAAAGATCGACGAGCTCTTCGTTGTTGGTTGCCTCTCGCAGCGTTATGCCGATGAGTTGCGTCCCGAGCTGCCAGAAGTCGATGATTTCTTTGGTGTCAACGACTGGGCTGGCATTGTGGAGCGTCTGGGTGCAAAGTATCGCGAGGAGAATGAGACAAAGCGTGAGCTCTCGACACCTTCGCACTATGCCTACCTCAAGATCTCGGAGGGCTGCAACTGGATGTGTGGCTACTGTGCCATCCCTCTTATTCGCGGACGTCATAAGTCGGTGCCTATGGAGGCTCTCGTTGCTGAGGCTGAGGCTCTTGTTGCTAAGGGCGTGCGTGAGATTATGGTCATTGCTCAAGATACGACATACTACGGCGTGGATATCTATGGCGAGCGTAAGTTGGCTGAACTGTTGGAACGTCTCTGTCGTATCGAGAAACTCGAGTGGGTGCGTCTGCACTACGCCTATCCTACCGACTTTCCTGACCAGGTTATCGAGGTTATGGCACGCGAGAAGAAGATATGTCGCTATCTCGATATTCCGTTCCAGCACATTTCGGATAATCAGCTCTCGTTGATGAAGCGTCGCCACACTAAGGCTGAGGCGTTGGCTCTGGTCGAGAAGTTGCGTCGTGCAATACCTGATATCGCTCTGCGTACTACGCTTCTTGTGGGCTATCCTGGTGAGACTGAGGAGGATTTCGCCGAACTTATGGAGTTTGTCAAGACTACAAAGTTCGACCGTCTCGGTGTCTTCCCATACTCCGAGGAGGAGGGTACCTACTCGGCAACACGCCTCAAGGATGATGTTGCCGACGAGGTTAAGCAGGAGCGTGTGGAGCGTATTATGCGTCTTCAGGAGCGTGTGTCGCTCGAGAATAACGCCCGTCGTGTTGGTCAGACAATGCGTGTTATTATCGATAGAAAGGAGGGCGATTTCTACATTGGACGTTCAGAGTACGACTCGCCAGAGGTCGACCAGGAGATTATCATCACAAGCCACGGCAAGCGTCTCTTGCGTGGTCGTTTCTACGATGTGAAGATCACCGATTGCGAGGATTATGACCTATTCGCAGTGCTCAATTAGAGGTCTGTTGTAAAATGGTTTTAAGGTAGTTTTTTGGTCTAAAATTTTGATATTAACCAAAAAATACCTATCTTTGGGAAGTTAAAGATATATTATTGCCGTCATTATGGCCGAGAAGGATATTATCAAACTGTTGCGTGGCGAGGTCGAGAGACTCATCGCGGACCACGAGCGAGTATCTCGTGAGTGTCGTGAGCTCACAAAAGAGCGTGATAAGCTCCTTGGCGAGAAGCACCGCTTGGAGGAGAGGGTGCGTGAGCAGGATACTCGCATCAAGAGCCTCGAATTGGCAGATGTTATGCGAGGTGGTGATGGCAATGTAGAACGAGCTAAAGCACGTGTTAATAGCCTTTTGCGGGAGGTAGACAGGTGTATAGCATTGATTAAGCAAGAACAAGATAACCGATAACCAACGATGGCTGAAGGAAAGGTAAAAATAAATCTATCTATAGCAGGTAGAAGCTATCCGATGACCATCGATGCAGCTAACGAGGAGCTCTATCGAGAGGCCACAAAGCGTCTCAACGAGAAGATTACGGAGTATTCGAAGATTGCAAAATTCGATATTCAGGATCGTGTGGCTATGGCTGCGTTGCGTTACTCGATATTAGCACTTACAACCGAGCAGGATTCATCTCTTGGCAACGAAGATGTCGAGGAGATTTATGCCATCAAGGAGCGAATTAGCAAATATATTAAGCGTTAGTTACTCTCGAGGCTCGATATTTGTGATATCAATGGCTGACACACGCCAGTAAAGTGTGTCGAGGTTCTTTAAATACAAAGATCTATCCCGCATAGATTCCTTAAAAGCTTTGCGAACTGTACAATTTATATAACATTGGGACAACTCTCGAGAAAAGTTTCAAAACAAGGCCTCAACCCCTCGGGGTGTGGTGTGTAAACGCCACCAGTGGACTGTTGCGAGCCTCGGAGCCCCACCTATGACTTATCTGCGGATTCGTCAAACAAGTTAAGGAGTCTTTGCGGTTTTTTTATGTTTAGTAACACAATTTATTAATATATAACTACTTAACAACTATTATCATTATGAGTCCAACTATGATAATCGTCGGCATTGTGGGTGGTGCTGTGGTAGGAGCTGTGGCTGCCTACTTCGGTGCTCGCTCGCGAGCAAAGGCCATTGTCGCAAAGGCAGAGGCTGACGGCGAAATGATAAAGAAGGAGAAGATGCTGCAAGCTAAGGAGAAGTTCATCCAGCTCAAGAGCGAGCACGACCGTCAGGTAAATGAGCGTAACCAGAAGTTGCAGCAGAGCGAGCAGCGTGCTAAGCAGGCCGAGGCCAATCTCCAGCATAAGGAGCGTGAGCTCGACAAGAAGTCTCAGGACTACGACAAGCGTAAGGAGCAGCTCGAGGTTCAGTTGCAGAACGTAGAGTCGAAGAAGGAGGAGCTCGCAGCAGTTATCAAGGAGCAGAATGCTCGCCTTGAGCAGATCTCTGGCCTCAGCTCGGAGGATGCTAAGAATATTCTCATCGAGAATATGAAGAACGAGGCTAAGGCCGATGCTGCAGCCTACATCGCAGAGACCATCGAGGAGGCTAAGCTCTCGGCTACGAAGGAGGCTAAGCGTATCGTTGTGGCATCTATCCAGCGTGTAGCTACCGAGACAGCTATCGAGAATGCTGTCACAGTATTTAATATTGAGTCAGACGAGGTTAAGGGTCGTATTATCGGTCGTGAGGGCCGTAATATCCGTGCGTTGGAGGCAGCTACAGGCATCGAGATTATCGTCGATGACACCCCTGAGGCTATCATCCTCTCAGGCTTCGACCCTGTGCGTCGCGAGATTGCACGCCTTGCTCTCCACCAGCTCGTAACCGACGGCCGTATCCACCCAGCACGTATCGAGGAGGTTGTGGCTAAGGTCAAGAAGCAGATCGAGGAGGAGATTGTTGAGGTTGGTAAGCGTACAACCATCGACCTCGGTATCCACGGCCTACACCCTGAGCTCATCCGCCTTATTGGTAAGATGAAGTATCGCTCGTCATATGGTCAGAACCTCTTGCAGCACGCTCGCGAGACCGCTAACCTCGCAGGTATTATGGCTGCAGAGCTCGGTCTCAACCCTAAGGCAGCACGCCGTGCAGGTCTTTTGCACGATATAGGTAAGGTGCCCGATGATGAGCCAGAGTTGCCACACGCAATCATCGGTATGAAGCTCGCCGAGAAGTACAAGGAGAAGCCAGATGTATGCAATGCTATTGGTGCTCACCACGATGAGACTGAGATGACATCGCTCATCGCTCCTATCATCCAGGTCTGCGATGCTATCTCTGGTGCTCGCCCTGGTGCCCGCCGCGAGGTTGTAGAGTCGTACATCAAGCGTCTCAAGGAGATGGAGAGCATCGCACTCTCATATCCTGGCGTTGTTAAGACCTATGCTATCCAGGCGGGTCGTGAGCTTCGTGTAATCGTTGGTGCAGATAAGCTCTCAGATCAGGAGTCGGAGGCATTGTCACACGATATTGCAAAGAAGATCCAGGACGAGATGACCTATCCAGGACAGGTTAAGATTACGGTTATTCGTGAGACACGTTCGGTCTCTTACGCCAAGTAAATTCCCCACGATCAGGCAGACATCTGCTGCCGATAACAAAAAAATGCGAATGAGCAGTACACTAAGTACATCTCATTCGCATTTTTTTTTGGCTTTGTATCTGCAGCCTTCTCCTAAGAAATTGGGTTTAGCAAGGTGTAGCTTCGAGAGTTTGCTGAGCGGAACCCGCGATATAGTACGCGGCACTTATGGGGTTGTAATGTGTTAGATGAGTTAAAACGGGTTAAAATGTGTTGTGGTAATTATCTGAAGAGTCTTGAGGCGTGAACATAGAACTCAATATGCCTTCGCCCAAACACCCGGCAGGGTAGAAACGAAGAGTGCCTGTCCTTTTGGGACAGGCACTCTGTGTATGGGTTTTGCGATGCTTACTCCTTGATGTTAGGGAGCTCGAGGCCGTAGCCCTTCTTCTTATCCTCAACCTTGAGAAGCATACCGATAAAGAGGGCAGCAACACCAAATGATGAGAAGATGATCATTGGAGCAACATATGAGCCTGTAGCGTCGTTAACAGCACCAATAATGATAGGCACGATAAGAAGACCAATGTTCTGAATCCAGAAGATTACGCAATATGCCGAACCGAGGATGCGGTTGTCGATAATCTTTGGTACTGATGGCCACAATGCTGCAGGTACCAACGAGAATGACACGCCAAGGATGGCGATGATAGCAATTGCAAGACCCTGTGAAGGAACTGCTGGGAGTACAAATGCAAAGCACAAGTGGCAAGCGATCATAATGAGCGAGCCGACCATAAGCATCGATGCAGCCTTACCCTTACGGTCGATGAAGCCACCAAGGAATGGGGTGAGAACCATTGCAAGGATTGGGAAGCAGCTGAAGAGCTGTGCACCAGTGTCGCTATCAACACCGAGAGTCTTAGAGAGGAAGTCTGGAGCAAACTTCTGGAATGGGAAGATCGCAGAGTAGTACAACACGCACATCAAGGCTACCAACCAGAACATCTTGCTTGTGAAGATCTTGCCGAGGTCGCTAAACTTAAACTCCTCCTCAGAAGCCTCCTCAGAGAGCTCACCTGCAGCCTCGAGCTGCTTGTCGAACTTCTTATCCATAACGCAGAATACGAAGTAGAAGATGAGGCCAATCATAAGGAGTACAGTGCCGAAGAGTACTGGCGATGATACCTGGCTGCCGCCCATCTTGTAGACGATTGGTGAGAGCCACATAGCTGCGAATACGCCGAGACGTGCGATAGACATCTCGAGACCCATAGCCATAGCCATCTCCTTGCCCTTGAACCACTTAGCAATAGCCTTTGATACTGTAGTACCAGCCATCTCGCAACCGCAACCAAAGATCATAAAGCCCAAGCAAGCAACAAGTGCCGAGCCAGGAAGGCCCATTAAGCCCAAATTAGTGAGTGAAGTGTCGAGAGCCGAGCCTACGAACAAGTCGCTAACGGCGTAGAACTTGATAGCTGCACCAATAACCATCAATGAGGCTGACAAGAGACCTGTGAAGCGAATGCCCATCTTATCGAGGATGATACCCGCAAAGATGAGGAAGAAGAAGAATACATTGAGGAAGTACTCCGAAGCACCATAAGTACCGTAGGTTGTACTTGTCCAGCCCAATGCTGTCTCGAGGTTGTCCTTCATAGGAGAGAGGATGTCCACGAACATGTAGGCGAAAAACATCATCAGCGAGATGAGAATCACCGCCGCCCAACGTGCAAATGCTGAGTCGTTGAGCTTTCGTTGAATTGTTTGAGTCATAATAACTTTTGTTTAGGTTTATAATAAAATGATTTCTATGTTTTGTTAATTGGTATTAGTGTTCGGCGATGTGGAACTCCTTGAGCAGGTCGTAGGCTGCGGCAATGCCAAGCTCACCAGCCTTTGATAAATCCATACATCCCTTGCGTGTATCCTTCATATATATCTGCACAAGGCCACGATTGTAGTAAGCCTCGCCAAGCTCTGGGTCGAGCTCTATGGCACGCGTATAGTCATCGTAGGCTGCAGGAAGCTCGCCCGAGATTGCCATAAGGTTGCCTCGGTTGTAGTAGGCCTCGGCAAACTCGGGGTAGAGCTTGATGGCCTTGTTGATATCCTCGATTGCCTCGTCGTAGCTATATGTACGCTTTGTGTGGTTATGCAACCTCTTGGCAGGGTCGGAGTCGAACGACACGCTATGATAGCTATCGTCCATCGACGATATAAAGTCGATCATCTCGGCACGCGTAGTAGCTCGATTGAGGTATAGGAACGGATTCGAGGGGTTGAGCTGTATAGCCTCGCCGAGGGTGTTCACCGAGCTTGTGTACTGCTTGATGAGTGCCTGGCTTATGCCTCGCTCGAAGAGCGTTATCCAGTTGGGTGACGAGTCGGTGTGGAGCTTCGACTCAATCTCGCGGTCGATGATAAGGAGTGAATCTGGCGAGATGTTGCACTGGCGGCAGTCGAGGCGAAGTTGCGGGTTGTTGACCCTCTCCTGGAAGTCTCGCACACGCTGTGTGTTGAAGCGGTGCATACGGCGGTCTACCTTGGTGCTATCTTCAGCCAAGAAAGTGAATCTAAACATTGGGATGAGTGCCAAGTCGTTGTCCTCGGCCGTAGCACGCGAAGCTATACGTTCGAAGTTACGCTCCACGAGCTTGCTCTCCAGTGATAGTAGCTTGTCGAAACGCTCCGTAGTGTCTGAGAATATCGACTCCGAAGATGACTCCTTGAGGCGTGAGCGGTGCTCAGCAATCTTGCGGCGTGCGGTACGCTCGTCGCTTTCAGCACCTCGCAAGTCACGCTGCGAGCGACGCAGAAGACCACGATTGAGGTATGCATTTGCAAAGTCAGGATAGAGCTCTATGGCACGACTATAGTCTGCAATAGCTGCGGGGATATTGCCAAGACGTGTATGAAGCAGAGCACGATTGTAGTAGACAAGAACGTTGTCGGGCGAGAGAGTAGCCACGATGTTAAAATCCTCTAAGGCTCGGTTGTAGTCGCCGATATCTGAGCGGATTAGGGCTCTATTGAAGTAGCCGATAGTGCTCATCGAGTCGAGTTTGATGACGTGGTCGAGGTCGCTTATCGACAGCATAGGGCGGTTGAGCTGGTCGTTGACTAAAGCTCGGTTGAAGAAGGCGGGCAGATACGACGAGTCGCACTCGATGGCGAGGTCGAAGTCGTTGCAGGCCTCCTCAAAACGCTCCTGGGCCATAAGAAGTGCTCCTCGACGGTTGTAGGCCTCGGGCTCCTCGCGGTTGGTGCGTATGGCGAGCTCGAAGTTCTCGTAAGCCTTGGTGGTATCCTTGAGGTTGAGATAGCTAATACCGCGGTTGATGTATGCTGCAACGTGGCGTTTCTCGAAGCGGATAAAGAGGTCAAAGTCGGCAATAGCAGCCTCGAACTGCTGGTTGAGAAGGCGTGTCACGCCGCGACTATAGTATGGGTCTGGCAGGTCGGGACGAAGCTCTATGGCTTGCCTGAAGTCGCTAAGAGCGTCGTCGTAATTGCCCAGACGGGAGCGTGTTATGGCTCGATAGTAGAATGCACCTGTGAACACGGGATTTAGCTCTACTGCACGCGAGAAGTCGTTGTCGGCACCGAGCAAATCGTCGAGATTATACTTGGCAATGCCTCGAAGGAAGTAGGCGTCGAAGTCCTTGGCGTCGTGACGCAGCAGCACGTTGAGAATTTCGATGGCCTCGTGGTAGTTGTTGTTGACCATCTTCTGTTGGCCCATCCAGTAGATATAGTTGCGGTTATACTGTGCCTCGACCCTCGCAGGGAGTGCGAGGGCGAGCAACACCAATATAGCAACGATATATCTCTTCATACCAACCTTTACTGCTCTAAACGTCTTACCTTGCGGGATTATTACTCAAGCTCGTAGCCGAAACGCTTAAGCTGGTTGTCGTTATTACGCCAATCCTCCATAACCTTCACGTAGAGCTCCAAGAAGACCTTCTTGCCAAGGAAGGCCTCGAGGTCGTGGCGTGCAGCCTGACCCACACGCTTGAGACGCTCACCCTTATGGCCGATTACTATGCCCTTTTGTGAGTTGCGGGCAACAAAGATTGTTGCCGAGATGCGGTCGATGTTTGGCTCCTCCTTATAACTCTCGATGGCAATCTCGCACGAGTAGGGTATCTCCTTGTCGTAGTTGAGGAGTATCTTCTCGCGAATAATTTCTGAGGCAAAGAAACGCAGGGTCTTGTCTGTAAGTGTGTCCTTTGGATAGAATGGCTCGCCCTCGGGCAGACGCTCGAGGATGAGGTTGAAGACACCCTCGACGTTGAAGTTCTCCTTTGCCGAGCAGGGGGCGATGATGGCGTTGGGGATGAGTGCCTGCCACTTCTCGACAAGGGCAACGAGCTTGTCGGGTGTGGTGAGGTCAACCTTATTGATCACCACAATTGTGGGTATTCCCGAGAGGTTTACCTTCTCAATGATGTCCGCCGAGCGGTCGCTATCCTCCACGGTGTCGGTAACATATAGCAGTACGTCGGCATCCGTGATAGCACCACGCACAAACTTCATCATCTTCTCCTGAAGTTTGTAGTTAGGCTTCAAGATACCTGGGGTGTCGGAGTATACAATCTGGAAGTCCTCGCCATTGACGATACCCATAATGCGGTGACGCGTGGTCTGAGCCTTTGAGGTGATTATCGAGAGCTTCTCGCCCACGAGCTGATTCATAAGCGTCGACTTGCCGACATTCGGATTACCGATGATATTTACAAAACCACTACGATGTGCCATAAAAATTCATTATAAAATAATGGCAAAGATACAAAGAACTCGCGGAATATCGGTATAATTTGTCAAAATAATGTCAAATTACTCTGTTTTGCCCACTATTTGTGAAGATGCCGTGACCCTAAAATAGATTTCGAGGCAGAATAGCACTCAGCTATGCTGCCCCGAAATATACCAAACTCTCTCTATCGCCGAGCCACAAACCAGGGGTTGTCTAAGACCTCCTTGTTGTAGCAAAGAGGCTCTCCGCTCGGATATGCTATTGTGGTGCCTCCCGCCTCGGCAAGGATGAGCTCGCCAGCTGCTGTGTCCCACTCCGAAGTTGTGGTGGTGCGGATGTAGTAGTCGACATATCCCTCAGCCAGTAGGCAGAACTTGTAGGAGCTGCCCTGTTCGATGATTTCAAGGTCGGGATGCTCACCGCGTAGAGTCTCTATATATGCGTGAGTCTCAGATGTTTGATGCGAACGTGACACCGCCACGCGGAAGCCTTCGTGAGCACGCTCCGAGATGGGCAAGCGACGCATACTGCTGTGAATGTCGGCATAGGTGTATTGAGCCTCGTCGTCGGGTATAATGCTATCCATAACCCAAGCTCCAAAGCCCTTTACGGCGATGTACATCTTGTGGTAGTAGGGTACATATATCACTGAGCTCACGCAGATGTTATTCTCCATAAGTGCTATGTTGACCGTAAACTCGTTGTTACCCTTGATAAACTCCACCGTGCCGTCGAGTGGGTCGACAAGCCAGAAAAGCTCCCAGTTGCGACGCTCGTCGTAGAGCATCTGGCGGCCCTCCTCCGAGAGTATGGGTATGCGGGTCTTGCCCAGCGACTCCTTGATTGTGAGGTGTGCCTGGCGGTCGGCAATGGTTATTGGCGTGTGGTCGCTCTTGAGCGTGATGTCGTAGTCGTCGCTCTGTTTGTATATCTTCATAATGGCGGCTCCGGCACGCACTGCAGCGTTAAACTGCTCGGGGAGGAGATACTCTCTGATGCTCTGGTCGATAATCATAGGCAGGGGTTTTGCTACCATTGTTTTACGCAGTAAAGTTAGCGAAAATATTCGAACTGTGCAACACCCCAAAACTAAAATCCGATGTGTTGTAGACAGCTCTCTACCGTCTGTTTGTATATAAACGCAATACCTCGGTCTAAAAGTGTGCCATATTTATTGAAAAAAAGTTGAGCGAAGTGTTGTTTATCGGAAAAATGTTCGTATCTTTGCCCCGCTAAACATTACAATTTTTAGAATAAATGTACGTAATAGTAGAGATCGCAGGTCAGCAGTTTAAGGCTGAGAAGGGTCGTAAGCTCTATGTTCACCGTCTCCAGGGTGAGGAA
>JAEIGA010001556.1_pt1 | contig 35845 bp, 28 predicted proteins | sample 9270691 | NCBI WGS metagenome assembly JAEIGA01 (sample SAMN17057246, study PRJNA624740) | gut metagenome | biome: biome; isolation source: fecal sample | host: Bos grunniens | place: China: Xizang | collected 2019
ATCGGGCCCATAATATCCTGAACGTATGACGGATAGCGGAACTTGCCATTCTCACCCATAATGTCGGCACCTGCGCGTGATGACTCAAGCAGGAAGGCGTTACCATAGTCGAAGAAGTACATACCGCGTGCTGTGAGCTTGTTGACGGCAGCTACGTGGCGACGCAATGACTCGCGCACGCACTCGCGGAAACGCTCGGGCTCCTCTGCCATCATACGGTTAGACTCCTCGTATGAGTAGCCCACGGGGTAGTAGCCGCCAGCCCACGGGTTGTGCAGGGATGTCTGGTCAGAGCCGAGGTCTACGTTGATATCCTCCTCTGCCAAACGCTCCCAGAGGTCTACGACGTTGCCCACGTAGGCAAATGAGATAACCTCCTTGTTGGCTACAGCCTCCTTGACGCGCGGGATAAGCTCGTCGAGTGATGAGTATAGCTCGTCTACCCAGCCCTGCTGGTGACGCTTCTTGGCTGCGGCAATATTTACCTCGGCAGTGATGCTTACAACGCCAGAGATATTACCAGCCTTGGGCTGTGCGCCCGACATACCGCCAAGACCTGCTGTTACGAACAACATACCGCGAAGATCTTTTTGTCCGGGCTTCATACGCTTGCGCGCAGCGTTCATTACGGTAATGGTGGTGCCGTGAACGATACCCTGCGGGCCGATGTACATATATGAGCCAGCAGTCATCTGACCATACTGCGATACGCCCATAGCGTTGAAACGCTCCCAGTCATCCTGCGATGAGTGGTTGGGGATAACCATACCGTTAGTCACGATAACGCGCGGTGCATCCTTATGTGACGGGAACAGACCGAGGGAGTGTCCCGAATACATCACGAGTGTCTGCTCGTCGGTCATCTCGGCAAGATACTTCATTGCCAAGCGATACTGTGCCCAGTTCTGGAATACCGCACCGTTACCGCCGTATGTGATAAGCTCGTGGGGATGTTGTGCCACAGCCTTGTCGAGGTTGTTCTGTATCATCAGCATAATAGCTGCTGCCTGACGCGAGCGTGCGGGATACTCGTCGATAGAGCGAGCATACATCTCATAGTCGGGGCGCAGACGATACATATAGATACGTCCATATCTCTTCAACTCGTCGAGGAACTCGGGAGCAAGCTCTGCGTGGTGCTTCTCGGGGAAGTAGCGCAAAGCATTTGCCAACGCGAGCTTCTTCTCTTCGTCGGTGAGTATATCCTTACGCTTCGGAGCGTGGTTTGCTGCGGGGTCGTAAGCCTTGGGTGCAGGTAGCGGATCGGGGATACCTGCCAATATATCTTTCTGAAAATCTGTCATAGCTATTAACGATGTTTTTGCGATTACTGAATCTTGCTCTCTACGATTGCGAGAATCTCCTTCTCTGCCTCAATAGCCTTTGCCTGAATCTGCTCTGCCTCGCCCACAAGAGCGTCAGCAGCTGCGCGATCCTTCAAGCCAGCAGCGTTGATCTTCACATTGAGACACGCGCCCATCACAGCCGAGCGTGCTGCCAAAGCACCTACACCTGCGTCAGATACAGAGTTGGGGTTACCCTCCTCTGCCATTGCGCGTACCACGTCGAATGCCTTATATGCAGCCTTCATTGTGCGCAAGGGCACCTGTGTTGCGTAGAGTGTTGCAGACTCCATAGCCTCGGCACGTGCAGCCTTCTCCTCGTCGGTAGACTTGGGCATTCCGAATACCGCCATAATCTTGTTAAACGCCTCGGTATCCTCGTCAACCAAGTAGAGCAGCTCGTTCATTACAGCCATACCGTTGTCTGCCCAGTTAGAGAAGTACTCCCAGCGGTCATCCCAGCCTGCCTTGTGTGATGAGAGGTTGGCAACCATTGTGCCGAGAGCGGCAGCAAGTGCGCCCATATATGCTGAAATAGAACCACCGCCAGGTGCGGGTGACTCGCTTGCAGTCTCCTCTGCGAAGCCTGTGCAGGTGAGGTCTACGAGCTTCTTCTTACCCTTCTGCTCGTCAGCCTCAAGGATGTACTCAACGACCTTCTCCTCGGGCTTGAACTCCTTGAGGTTAGAGAGTCCCATACTCTCGATAGCTATGCGCACCAACTCTCTCTCGGGAAGACCTGTCGAGCGGTTCTGCTTGCGCAAGAAGTGGCGACCAGCATCCACCAACGCGCTCTTTGGAACAAGACCCACAATCTCGGCACCTGTAACGCGCACACCACGAGCATCGGCAGCGCGACATACCTCGTCAAATGCAGCGTGCAGAGGTGTTATAGCGAGGTTAGTCATATTCATAGATACCTGTGCAATACCATACTCCTCGATAAACCAGCCGATAGCCTTGCAAGCCTTCAATGTACCTGGCTTCATAATGGTATTGCCATTCTCGTCCTTTAGAATCTTACCTGTGATGGGGTTGCCCTCACGCATAGGACGACCCTTCTCGCGTACATCAAAAGCGATGGCGTTGGCACGACGTGTAGAGGTGGTGTTGAGGTTGTAGTTTACTGCAACCAGAAAGTCACGCGCACCTACGGCAGTAGCACCCGTCTTTGCTACGCCCTCATCGTATGGACGAGCACCGAAGTCGGGCTTGCGCTCCTCGTTAGTCATCTTCTCGGGTAGTGCCTCATACTCGCCAGCGCGGCAAACAGCCAAGTTGCGGCGCTCGGGCTTGAGGGCGGCAGCCTCATAGCAGTAGGTAGGTACGCCAAGCTCCTCGGCGATACGCTGTGCAAGTGCGCGTGCCAATACTGCGCACTCCTCGAGGGTGATGCCTGATACGGGGATCAAGGGGCATACGTCGCAAGCACCCATACGGGGGTGTGCGCCCTTGTGCTGACGCATATCAATAAGCTCCGTAGCGCGCTTGATAGCTGCAACAGCGGCATCACATACCGCCTCGGGCTCACCTACGAAGGTTACCACGGTGCGGTTTGTAGCCTCACCTGGGTCAACGTCCAAAAGCTTAACGCCCTTTGCTGCGTCGATTACGTCTGTAATCTGCTTGATGGTCTCAAGGTTGCGTCCCTCCGAGAAGTTGGGCACGCACTCAATAATTCTCTTCTGCATAATCTTCTATTTTTTATTTTTGATTTTAGTTAATTTTCTGCTCTGTTAGATTGAGTAGTCCACATCGACTCTCTCCAAACGGCGACTCTTGCAGTAGTCGCTTATGACTACGTGTAGCGGGTTGATCTTGTAAGCCTCCATAGCCTCTAATGAGGTGAAGTCGGCAGTGAGTACAGCATCGAATGACGATGCAGTCTCCTTGAGGTTTACACCTACCTCGACGCGCAACAGCCCATCAATCTTGCCATTGAGAGCCTCCAGACGGCTCTTCATCTCTTGTGCTATCTGCTGTGGTGTCTCGCTTAAATCGCGGCGAAACTTCCACATAACGATATGACGTATCATAGTTGAGTAGTTTTAGGTTTTAGTCGGTTTATTTAGTTAACTCACAAATATAAGAATTATTTTCGTATGTACGCACGTGCGAGCGACCCTTTTTTATGCTGTCAAGCAATTTTTTTTGTTTGTCGCGGAAATATTTATGCGGCAATGTTATATGGAGTATAAAAATTTGTTATTCTCAAATAAAAAATGTAACTTTGAGAGTGAATTTAACCTATTTAAGTATGGAGATTTGGCATATTTGGATTATTGTGGCACTTGTGCTTGTAATCGTTGAGATTTTCACAGCTGGCTTTGCTGTTGTCTGCCTTGCAGTAGGATGTGTGGGTGGTGCTATCGCGGCGGCGTGTGATGCCTCAACGGAGATGCAGTTGTTGAGCTTCTCTATAACTTCTGCCATTGCCCTTGTGTTGGTGCGTCCGTTGCTTAAACGCACACTTGTTAAGGAGGAGAAGGTTAAGACCAATGCTGATGCTATGGTTGGTCGTCGTGGCACTGTGTGCAACGCCATTGAGGGTGTTGACGGTGGTCGCGTTATGGTAGATGGTGTCGACTGGCGCGCACGCTCTTTGGATGGCAGCGATGTGGCGTGTGGCGAGAGTGTTGAGGTCGTAGCCGTAGATAGTGTAGTATTAATCGTTAAAAAGCTGTAAATATGGAGATTACGCCCTTATTGATTTTCGGTATCATCGCCCTTATCGCGGTGATTTATGTATTGCGTGGATTTAAGATTATCCAGCAGTCGGAGACACGTGTTGTTGAGCGTCTGGGACGCTATGACCGCACTTTGCAGTCGGGTATCAACTTCGTGCTGCCTATCATTGACCGCGAGCGCGCGGTATATCAGCGCGACGAGGTTAACTATGGCGACGGCACAAAGTTAGCCGTTATGCGTCGCACGTCGCGCATAGATCTACGAGAGCAGGTATACGACTTTCCCAAGCAGAGCGTTATCACCAAGGATAACGTGACAACGACAATCAATGCCCTGCTCTACTTCCAGATTGTAGACCCCGTGAAGTCGGTATATGAGATTGACAACCTCCCCAACGCCATCGAGAAGCTCACGCAGACGACACTGCGTAATGTCATCGGCGAGCTGGAGCTTGACGAGACCCTGACATCGCGCGACACCATCAACTCGAAGTTGCGCGTGGTGCTTGACGATGCTACTAACAAGTGGGGTGTCAAGGTTAACCGTGTAGAGTTGCAGGATATCACACCTCCCGAGTCTGTGCGCCGTGCTATGGAGCAGCAGATGCAGGCAGAGCGTGAGCGTCGTGCCAAGGTTCTTGAGGCTCGTGGTCAGAAGGAGGCGATGATCTTGGAGTCGGAGGGTGAAAAGGAGTCGCAGATAAATCAGGCGGAGGCAGAGAAGCAGACGCAGATACTCAAGGCACAGGGTGAGGCTGATGCCAAGGTGTTGCAGGCAACAGCCGAGGCAGAGGCTATACGCAAGGTGGCAGAGGCTGTGGCAGAGTCAAAGACAGATCCTGCGACATATATGATTGTTATGAAGTATGTTGAGACACTGCGAGAGATAGGTGCTGGCGGACAGGCAAAGACCGTCTTTTTGCCCTTCGAGGCGAGCAACCTTGTGGGTGCGCTTGGCTCGCTCACAGAGCTTCTTCCCAAGAGTAACACTAACAATAAGTAGCCTTTGCACAAGCTCTCACTTGCTGGCGTATAAAGATTGTGGCGACCTTTTCGGGGTCGCCACAACTTGTTTAGTACGTATTGGAGATTACTCCTCGGGGTTAAGCTCAAGAAGCTCTACCTTGAACTCGAGTGCCTCGTTAGGACCAATCTTCTCGCCTGAACCGTTAGCACCGTATGCGAGCTCTGCGGGGATCCACAATGTGATCTGACCACCCACCTTAACGAGCTTCATACCCTCTGTCCAACCCTTGATTACGCGGTTGAGGGGGAATGAGATAGCCTCGCCACGCTCATAGCTTGAGTCGAAGATCTCGCCACTACGAGTCTTACCCTCATAGTTTACAAGCACTACGTCCTCGTCCTGTGTAGCCTGTGCACCAGTACCCTCGCGGTCAATGCGGTAGAGAATACCAGACTCGGTCTTCTGTACGCCCTCCTGCTTCTCAATCTCTGCGAGCCACTCTGCGCAAGCTGCGGCATTCTCCTCGCCGAGCTTCTCGCGCTCTGCCATCTTACGCTCGCGCTCTGCCTGAATACCAGCCATATATGCAGCCTCAAGCTGTGCCATTGTTGCCTCAAGCTCGGTGTCGATAGTCTCGGCAGATGTTACAGATGCAGCATCGTCGAAACCGTACATCATCCAAGCCTGGTCAACCTGTGGCTCTGACATCTTGATTGAGGCACCCATATCCTGACCGATGATGTATGACATATCGTCGCAGGTGAACTCCTCTGTCCACAACTCGGGTAGTGCGGGCAATGTGTCGGGCTGGTCGGTGATGACAGCGTCACGCTCCTGCTTTGCACGCATATAGCTATTTACGTTGATGTACATAAACTGCATAAGACGCTGACCGTTCTCGCGGAACTTATCGTCGTTAATGTCGCCTGAAGCCAAGAAGTCATTGATGCCAGTCTTAATCTGCTCCTTGTTGAGGTTGAGATCCTTTAGTTGAATACCGATGCTCATACCGTACTTAACACCTACGGCATACGACAATGTGTCGAGGTCACCCTTGGGACGACCATTTGCGTTACCGCCACAAGCTGCAACGCTTACAATGATTGTTGCAAGGACGATGATTGAAAAAATCTTTTTCATTTTTGTTGTTGATTTTTAATTAGTTAATAAATTATTGTAAGTTGTTTTCTGTTATATTCTCTTCTGCTGTTGTGCTCTGCTGTGCTTCACCCTCCTGCGACTGCTCGTTACCAATCTGCGCTGTCGGCTCCTCGCTTAACGCGAGCTCCTCCGTTGGCTCCTCTGTCGGCGTATCAGGTGTGGTAGCTGTGCTGTCAGCGTCAACATTTGTCATCTCCACCTCCTGCTCGTCTATAATCAGTGTCAGGGCATAGCGGTCACCGCCCGTGTACTCTGCCATATCCTCGATGCTACACTCCTCTACTATGAGCGCACCTTCAGGAAGGTCGGTATGCTGGAACTTAACGTAGTCGGCGAGCATACGGTTGCGTAGGCTGATAAGGTCGGTAAGCTGCTGTGTCACCACATCCTTAAATATCGCTCTGCGCTTCTCCTTCAGTGACATACCCTCGGGGCTTATGCCACGCTCGATGAGCTGCGCATCGGCAAATTTTGTCAGGTCGCTACGCGATATGTTCATCTCGCTAATGCGCACAAAGTCGAGCATATCGAGGCGTTTGTCATCCTCCACTTGTGTAGAGTTGTAGTATGCTATCTTGAGGTTGAGCTCCGATAGACGGTCTATGGCACTCTCAATATCTACACACTGCTTAAGTCGTACCTTGATACTCTTGTTATCCTTTAGTGCCTCGGCAATCTTGTCTATGCGTGCATAGTGCTCCGAGTTGAAGCCTGGCTCAAGCAGATTGAAGCCTATATGTCGGAATATCTCCTGCTTCTCGGGTGTCATCCAGTTGAAGGGTGTCGACACCATCTTGACAAGGATGTTTGAGAGCGTGCGCAGGATTATTCTGCGATACGAAAACTCTGGCGCGTCGATACGTCCCGACACAGGCAGGTCGAGGTTTATATGCTGCTTGTTGTCGGTAAGTATAAATATTCCCGCCTTGAGAGGTAGGTTAAACTCGGTCTTGCGGCTACGATCCTTGTTACCCACTGCGAAGTTATACGTATCTACACTATTTATGCCGCGCAACTCACCATTTGTAATTGTGTTCTGGCTGTTGAACGTGAGGTTACCGCCCGTCACGGGGAAGGCTGTGTAGTGCTCGACGTATGGCGAGAAGTCGCTCATATCAATATTTGTGAGCATCGCGCGCAGACTCTGATTGTAGAAGTCGTTGAGCGAGCCTGACCACTGTGCCATTGCATATCCCTGCTTTGGCATATTGGCGCGCAGTGTTATGTTGTTGTTGCCGTTGAGGTCGAAGGCGCGGCTCTCTATAACTATGTCGCGCAGGTTGTACTCAAACGGCGTGTTCATACCATAGTCGGCAAAGTGTAGCGCGCCACCATTGAGCGACAACTTGTCAATGATGAGTGTGACGTTACGCAGTGGTGCCACCTCGCTTTCAGTTGTTACCGTAACCCTCTCACGCACATCATACATATCATTACCAAGGCTCTCTGTTGTGGTCTCGATAGACACCTCGGCATTGTCGTAGAGTATCTGGTCGAAGTTGCTCGTGCCGTCCTTGTGTAGTATAAAGTTCGCCGAGTAGCCCTCCGCGCTTATCTCCTCAAATAGGTAGCTGCCCTTTTGCAAGTCCACCTCCTTGATTGCCGCTTTGAGGCTGCCTATGCCAAGAAGGTCGCTGCCACTCCTGTCACTTGCCGCGATGTTGTGTGCTGTGATGTTACCTGATAGGCGCATAGCACCCAAATCTGCGATATTTCCCTCGGCGTGTACCTTTGCTCCTACATAGCCCGTCAGCGAGCCGAGATTTACCGAGCTCTTGACGATAGGGTAGGTGTCAGCGATGTCAAACTCCTCCAATACACCATCTACCGTAAAGTCCTTTGTAGCAAGGTTCAGTGTTACGTCACCATTGAGCCTTGCCTGTTCGTTAATTGTTGAGGATAGCTCTACTTTATTGTCGTAGTCGCCCATCGAGATACGTGGCGCGGCAATGTTGAGGTCGCCTACGCGCCAATGTTGCTCGCCAGCAATGTCGAGGTAGTCTATGCCTCCATTGTTTAATGAGAGGTTGTCTACCGTTATCTGCCACGGCGTTGCAGAGGGCTCTGCTGTGGAGCTCTCCTCCGTTGATGTGAAGTGCGCTAATAAGGTGTCAAAATTAAATACCTCCTCCTGACGTGCTATCTGCGCATATAGTCGCTCAATGTTGCCCTGTGTGATGTGTACGTGGTGCTTGAGAAGCTCTGTTAGTGCCACGTGCGCCTCCAACCCTCCGAGTGCCACAAAGGGACTTACGCCATCCTCCTCATATAGCGTCACCTCCTCTAACATAACGCTGCCTCGCAGTAGGTTTATGCCCACGTCACCAATCTCTATGCGACGTCCCGTAAGCTCTGTGTCGTGGCTCTCGACATACAACTCGACAATGGCGCCTGCCGACATCAGCACTATGGCGATTATCACAACTATTGCAATAACACTCCAACACAGCATACGTACACCGCGGCGGCGTGGCGCGGGATCCTTCTGCTGCTCTGTAGGTTGTTGTTTTGTCGTCTTATCCATTGTCCTGTTTGCTAATCTTTAGTGTGTTACTTCTGCCACTTCATTGTGAAGTTGCGCAAGGGGCGTACAAGCAGGTCGGGTAGGTATTTGCAGACGGGTATCAGCAGGCGATACCACCAGTCGGGCACTACTACACGTCGTCCCTTGAACATAGCGTTGAGGGCGCGACGAGCGCAACTTTTAGGCGACATAAGTATTCCGCTCTTCACGCCAAAACGCTGCAACCCCTTTGATAAGCCGTATAAGTCTGTGGCGATGCCTGCGGGACATATTGCCGTTGCCGTAACACCTGTCTTGCGTAGCTCGCGGGCAAATGCCTCGGTAAAGCCCTTGGTAAGAGCCTTTGAGGAACTGTACATAGCGAGTCCAGGGAAGGGCATCCATATTGAGTATGACGACATATTAAGTATGCGACCCTTGCCGCGCTTTATCATATCCTCGGCATAGAGGCGTGTGGCTACAACCATCGTCATATCGTGCAGCATAATGATACGCTCAAGACGCTCCACGGGGGTCTTCATAACATCTAAAAATGAGAATATGCCAGCGTTGTTTACCACAACATCAAACTCATACCCCTCGGCTACCGTTTCGTCGTGTAGGCGGCGTGCTGCATCTTGTGTCGCAAGATCCATAACCTTCGTTATGCACTTTACGCTGTGTGCGTGGGCTATTATCTCTGCCTCGCGCTCCACATCCTCGAGTATATCCACCAAGTAGAGGTTGTATCCCAGCTCTGCAAGGCGCACTGCATACTCTCGACCAATGCCGAAGGCAGCACCTGTTACCAATGCCCAAGCCGAGCCACGTGTCACCTCTCCACGATTTTTATTACAAAAACACATCGTATTCTCCTGTTTTGGGCGTTACTGCGCTACTTAATCTTGTTAATCTCGCGCCACAGACGCTCGGGGATATGCTCCTTGCAGTTGTGACAACACTGCATATCTACGGAGTACATACGTGCCATACAGTAGTCGCGGTGGTCGCAGCCGCTGCGTGTCGACATATCGCCTGCCTTGAGCTTGTTCACAAACGCAGGGTCATTGACCAAGGCGCGCGCCATCTGCACAAGTTCGAAGCCCTCGTCCAACACGCGCTCAATGCCCTCGCGCGATACCAAGCCACCAACATACACCAATGGGCCTTTGAGGGCAGCGCGGAACTTCTTGGCATTCTCCAGGAAGTAACACTCCTCAAAGTCATACTGTTTGATAAGCCACTGACCGAAGAGTGAAACAACTATCTTCTGTAGCCACTCATTCCATCCCATATAGTAGCCCATAGTCTTTGTGGGGATGCGTCCGCGCATAACCGCCATAGGAGCCTTTGAGACAAAGCCCGACGAGAGCACGATGCCATCTACGCCAAATGTCTCTATCTGCTTGGCAATCTCTATAGACTCGGGTATCTGAATGCCACGCTTGAAGCCATCCTCCATATTGTGTTTTACGAGAACGCCCATATTGTGGCGACGCGCAGCCTCCATAACCTCCTCCAAGCACATATTCATAAAGCGCATACGGTTCTCAAGCGAGCCACCATACTCATCGTGACGGTGGTTGGTGTATGGCGACAAGAACTGCGATATGAGGTAGCCGTGACCTGCGTGTACCTCCACAGAGTCGAAGCCTGCGTTATATGCCGTCTCTACAGCCTTGCCGAAGTCCTTGGCAAACTCCATAAGCTCCGACTTGCGCATACGGCGATGGAACGTGGGCGAGTAGAGGTTGAAGCCATTTGATGCCGACACAGGGAAGCTACCTGCCGTCGACCAGTGTGTCATATTGCCACAGTGTCCGAGCTGTATGCCGACAGCAGCACCCTCACGGTGTACAGCATCAGTGAGGTCGCGCAGGGCAGGAACAATCTCATCGCGCAGCCATAGCTGCTTGTTGAACGAGATGCCGCTACGGTTTATCGAGGCGTATGCCACCGTTGTCATACCCACACCACCACGAGCCACGCTCACGTGGTAATCCTTGAGAGCCTGTGTGGGTGAGAAATCCTTACCCATAGACTCAAAGGCAGCAGAGCGTATCACACGGTTACGAAGTGTTACACCGCCAAGTTTATATGGGGTAAATAGTTTGGACTCTTCGAGCTTCTTCTGTTCCATAGTATGGTTTGTTTTGTAGTTTCGTTAATAGATGAACGGTAGTATGCGTTTGCGCTTAAGCGATGTGAACTCTTCGCCAAACTCCTTCTCGTATCGCTTGTATAGCGATGCCGAGCGCGGTGCAAGGTTGGCAAATGTCCACATAGCGAAGATAACGCCTGCCCACGACCACGATGCAACAGCAAAGCCCACCCACTCCATAAACTCACCGAAGTAGTTTGCCGATGACACGTAACGGAACATACCGCCCTTTGGAATGTAGTGGCGTGTGTCGCCAGGCTTGCGCAAGTTGCGTATGATGTAGTCGGAGTGGAGGTTGGTAATAAAGCCAAAGAGGAAGATGAGCGTGCCAATGTATATATACGGCTTCGACATCCAACCATCGTAATATCCCATCTCTGGAGCGTAGTAGAATATCCAACCACCCTGCATCACGGCATTGAGCGTGTTAAATACTGCTCCCATAAGGACAATGCCCACGGGCATCTTCGAGTTGCCACGTATAAGCATCGGGAAGATGAAAGAGCGCTGGAAATAGTGTGTCTGGAAGATTAAGAAGAGGATTAAGGGAGCTGCTTCAAACTTAAACTCCGACATCCACCACAGCGCGAGCATCGCAAAAAATACGGGGCACTCCATAATCACCCAACCTACCTTATTGGGCACGGGAAAGCCAAACTTGGGGTTAAAGAGGTAGCCGTAGCCCGCTTCGACGAAGTATAGAGCCACGAACACCACCGCAGCTACTGCCGCCATAACACCCAAAAAGGTATAGTAGCAGTCGAGTGATATGATCTCCGAAAACATACTTACGCTATCTGTTTTTTAGTTAATTTATTCTGCTTGTTCTCGCGCGTGATCTGTCGCGCAGTGCACCACGTCGCACGCGCACACCGCGCTACTTGCGCGTATAATCGTACAAAGATAACAAAATTTTCTGAAACACAAAAAAAAGAGTCCGCAACCTACGGGTCACGGACTCCTCTGAAAAAACTATTTTTTGGTCTATTTTACCTCTTCGAACTCTACGTCCTCGGGCTGCTGCTTGGGCTCTTCACCCTGTGCGCCTGCACCAGGCTGACCCTGTGCCTGCTGCGCCTGCTGCTGTGCGTAAATATCCTGCGATGCAGCCTGCCAAGCAGCGTTGAGTGCCTCGATAGATGAGTCGATAGCGGCAAGATCCTGTGCCTTGTGTGCCTCCTTGAGCTTGCCAAGAGCATCCTCGATAGCTGCCTTCTTGTCTGCGGGGAGCTTATCGCCATACTCCTTAAGCTGCTTCTCGGTAGCAAAGATGTTAGAGTCGGCAGCGTTAACCTTATCTACGCGCTCCTTCTCTGCCTTATCCTTTGCCTCATTAGCCTTCGCCTCGTCGCGCATACGCTGAATCTCCTGCTCGGTAAGACCGCTTGAAGCCTCGATACGAATCTTCTGCTCCTTGCCTGTGCCCTTATCCTTTGCAGATACATTCAAGATACCGTTAGCGTCGATATCGAAGGTTACCTCAATCTGCGGTACGCCACGGGGTGCTGCGGGGATGCCATCGAGGTGGAAGCGACCGATAGACTTGTTGTCACGTGCCATAGGACGCTCGCCCTGACATACATTAATCTCTACTGATGGCTGGTTGTCGGCAGCAGTCGAGAATACCTCGCTCTTGCGTGTGGGGATAGTGGTATTTGCCTCGATAAGCTTTGTAAATACGCCACCCAACGTCTCGATACCGAGTGAGAGGGGAGTTACGTCGAGCAACAACACATCCTTAACCTCGCCAGTGAGGACACCACCCTGAATAGCAGCACCTACTGCCACTACCTCGTCGGGATTTACAGAGCGGTTGGGAGCCTTACCGAAGAACTCCTCAACAATCTTCTGGATGGCGGGGATACGTGTAGAGCCACCTACGAGGATAACCTCATCAATCTGGCTTGCCTGCAAGCCTGCGTCGCGCAATGCTGTGCGGCAAGGCTCGATGGTCTTCTGCACGAGGTGGTCGCACAACTGCTCAAACTTGGCACGTGTGAGTGACATCACAAGGTGCTGGGGAATACCATTTACGGGCATTATATAGGGCAGGTTGATGTCTGTGGTGGTAGCCGACGAAAGCTCAATCTTTGCCTTCTCGGCAGCCTCCTTAAGACGCTGCAATGCCATAGGATCCTGACGAAGGTCGATGCCGTGCTCTGCCTTGAATGCCTCTGCCATATAGTCGATGAGTACGTGGTCGAAGTCGTCACCACCGAGGTGAGTATCGCCATTTGTTGACTTAACCTCGAATACGCCGTCGCCCAACTCAAGGATAGAGATATCGAAGGTACCGCCACCAAGGTCGTATACAGCGATCTTCATATCGTCCTGCTTCTTGTCCAAGCCGTATGCAAGAGCTGCTGCAGTAGGCTCGTTGATGATACGACGTACCTTCAAGCCTGCAATCTCACCTGCCTCCTTTGTTGCCTGACGCTGTGAGTCAGAGAAGTATGCGGGAACGGTGATAACAGCCTCTGTGACCTCCTGACCGAGGTAGTCCTCTGCGGTCTTCTTCATCTTCTGAAGAGTGATTGCCGAGATCTCCTGCGGAGTGTACTGGCGACCATCAATCTCAACGCGGGGAGTGTTGTTGTCACCCTTAACAATAGTGTAGGGGGCGCGTGCGATGTCTGCAGTTACCTTGTCGTAACGCTCACCCATAAAACGCTTAATTGAGAACACTGTGCGCTTGGGGTTGGTGATAGCCTGACGCTTTGCAGGGTCACCCACCTTACGCTCGCCACCCTCGGTGAATGCTACCACTGACGGTGTTGTGCGGTGTCCCTCGGCGTTGGGAATAACCACGGGCTCGTTACCCTCCATTACAGCCACACATGAGTTGGTTGTACCTAAATCAATACCAATAATCTTGCTCATAATCGAAAATTTTATTTGTTAATTACTCTAATTACACTTTTGGGGGTCGAGCCCTCTGTCGCGCTCGACGATTTAGATGTAGGCAAATGGTGTACCAAACAAAAAAATGCGCCAAAAGTGACGCATTGTGCTACGAAATATGTGAAAATGTATGACAAAATCGGCGAAACTTGTCACAATGACTGACAAAATGGCATAGTGTTATGCCACGTGACGCAAAAACGAGTGCCCAATATCATTTACGCGCTGTACCAAACCGAGTACGTATGATTAAATATTAGTAATATCGCCTTTTGCTAATACTCTCTTGCGCCGAATATGGCAGTGCCTATACGCACCATTGTAGAGCCATATTCAAGTGCGATGGGGTAGTCGTCTGACATACCTATTGAGAGTGTGTCAAAGCTCTCGTCAAACTGCGGTTTCAGCTGCTCGAAGATATCTTTTATCAAGCTGAAGTCGCGGCGTATAACCGCCTGGTCATCAGTGTTTGTTGCGATGGTCATAAGACCGCGTACGCGAATATGCGTAAGAGCCTTGAAGGCATCCGTTGTAAGGTATTGTCGTAGCTCGTTGATCTCCCAGCCCGACTTGCTCTCTTCGTCGGCAACGTGTACCTCTAATAGGATGTCTATGACTCTGTTGTGGCGTGCTGCCTGACGCTCAATCTCGTCAATTAGGCGTGCCGAGTCCACTGACGATATCATAGCTACGTAGGGGGCAATATACTTTACCTTGTTGGTCTGCAAGTGACCTATCATATGCCACTCGATATCTTTGGGTAACTCTGCCGCCTTGGCTGTCATCTCTTGTGGGCGGCTCTCTCCAAATATGCGCTGCCCCGCCTCGTATGCCTCCATAAGACGCTCTGCGGGGTGAAACTTCGACACCGCCACAAGTTTTACGCCCTGTGGCAGTGTAGACAATATGCTGTGTAGTGACTCCTTGACTGACATTACAAATTGTGTAGTTAAGATTTCGTTATGCAAATGTACAAATTATCGCCCAACCGAGCAACAGTTTTACTCTATTATTATCAATTTGCTCGTTGTTGAGGTGTTATAACGTGCTGCTTTACTGTCGCACACTTCAGTCACTGTCGCTAATTGTTGGGCGCACCGTTGGGCGCATTGTTGTTCCTGTCACGCGCCGTCGCGCACGCGCGCCCAAATTATTTATTTGTCGAGAGGGTTGTAGTTTGCAAAAAAATGATTATCTTTGAAAGATTTTAGGCTAAAGAGCAAAAATTACAACAAAACTAATAACGCTATGAACAAAATTTTGAAGACACTTGCCCTTGTGGGCGCACTCATCGGCTCAATCGCAACAGCTGATGCTTGTACCAACTTTATCGTAACCCGAGGCGCATCTACCGATGGCTCTAATATGGTTACCTATGCAGCCGACTCGCACGGTTTGTATGGCTCACTCTACCAGTATGTTCCTGGTAAGTATACCGAGTATATGGATGTTACAGAGTGGGATACAGGTCGTAAGTTGGGTAAGATTTTGCAGGCTCCCGTAACCTATCGTACGCTGGGTAACTCTAACGAGCACTCGCTATTTATCACCGAGACAACATTTGGTGGTCGCCCCGAGTTGGAGGATCCCAACGGCGGCATCGACTACGGCTCACTTATCTACATCACCTTGCAGCGTGCCAAGACCGCACGCGAGGCTATCAACATCATTGTTGACCTCGCCAACACCTACGGCTACTGCTCGTCAGGCGAGTCATTCTCGCTCATCGACCAGAATGAGGCTTGGATAATGGAGCTTATCGGTAAGGGCCCCGAGGATAAGGGTATCGTTTGGGTAGCACGTCGCATCCCTGATGGCTATGTGTCGGCACACGCTAATCAGGCTCGTATCACCACCTTCCCGTGGGATGACCCCGAGAACTGCTTGTATGCTCCCGATGTAGCAGATGTCGCTCGCAAGTTCGGTTGGTTTAGTGGTGAGAACAAGGACTTCAGCTTTGCCGAGGCCTATGCCCCTGCTGACTTTGGTGCTCTTCGTGGCTGCGAGGCTCGTGTGTGGGCATTCTTCCGCACTGTTGCTGACGATATGGATCAGTATGAGGACTACGCTATGGGTCACAACAAGGAGAACCGTATGCCCTTGTGGGTTAAGCCCCACTCAAAGATATCGCCCAAGCTCCTTATGGACTGTATGCGTGACCACTACGAGGGTACAAAGATGGATATGACCACCGATATTGGTGCTGGTGGCGAGGGTTGCCCCTACCGTTGGCGTCCTATGTACTTCGAGGTTGATGGCGTTGAGTACTGCAACGAGCGTGCTACTGCAACACAGCAGACAGGCTTCTGGCTTGTGGGTCAGGCTCGTCCCGAGAAGGTCGGTATTTTGTGGTTTGGTACAGATGATGCAGCTACATCTCCGTTGACCCCCATCTACGTTACCTCTACCGAGGTTCCCGAGTGCTTGAAGGAGGGTAATGGCTCAATGTTGAAGTACTCTGATACCTCTATGTTCTGGATTACTAACCGCGTGGCACAGTTCGCATACTTGCGCTATAACATCGTTGGCAAGCACGTGCGTACAGAGGTTGACAAGTGGGAGAATGCTATGCTTGAGCTTGTTAACACCATCGACGTTGGCATCGCCAATAACTCAAACAAAGAGAAGAAGGCTCGTAAGATTGCTACCGAGTTTAGCGTGGCTACTGCACAGGCACTCTTTGACCACTGGGTAGAGATGGATAAGTATCTTATGGTTAAGTATATAGATGGTAACGTTAAGGGTGAGGACGAGAACGGCTTCATCGACAACGGTAATGGCAAGGATATCCCTGGAAAGATTGAGCAGCCTGGCTACACCGAGCACTGGAAGCGTATGGTTGCTGCCGACAAAGGTGAGATTTTGAAGGTCGTAAAGTAATAAACCACAAGTAATAACATTCCCAATTATGGAGAAATATGATATCATAGTTATCGGTAGCGGTCCTGGTGGATACGTTGCTGCAATTCGTGCCGCACAGTGTGGCAAGCGTGTAGCTATCGTCGAGAAGGCGGATGCTGGTGGTGTATGTCTCAACTGGGGCTGTATCCCCACCAAGGCGTTGGTGCGCTCGGCACAGGTATATGCTGACTGTAAGGCTGCTGCAACCTTTGGTGTAGCTATTGAGGGCGATGTTAAGCCCGACTGGACAAAGATGGTGGAGCGCGAACGTATGGTTGCTACAACTATGAACAAGGGCGTTCAGTTCCTCCTCAAGAAGAATAATATCGACGTATTGGCGGGCTTCGGTAGCCTTAAGGCGGCACACGTTGTCGATGTTGACGGCGTTGAGTATGAGGCTGAAAACGTAATCTTGGCAACGGGTGCGCGTCCTCGCGTGATGCCTTTTATGCCCATCGACGGCAAGCATATCATCTCGTCAAAGGAGGCTCTCGTATTACCCGAGCTTCCCGAGACAATGGTTGTTGTAGGCTCTGGTGCTATCGGCTCGGAGTTTGCCTACATCTATGCTACATTGGGTGTTAAGGTCACCATCGTTGAGTATATGCCACAGATTATGCCATTAGAGGATGAGGACACAGCCAAGGCTATGGAGCGTGCATTCCGCAAGCTGCGCGCTACGGTTATGACCTCGACAACTGTTAAGCAGGTGTCGGTACGTGAGGATGGCAAGTGCGTCATCGACATTGAGGGTAAGAAGGGTGCGCAGACTCTTGAGGCAGATGTTGTGTTGTCGGCTGTCGGCATCAAGTCTAATCTCGAGAATATGGGTCTTGAGGAGCTTGGTGTAGCTATCGAGCGCGATAAGGTCGTTGTTGACGAGCACTACAAGACGAGCGTCGACGGCGTGTATGCTATCGGTGATATCATTGCAACTCCAGCGTTGGCGCACGTAGCATCTACCGAGGCTATCCACTGCGTTGAGCATATCTGCGGTCTAAATCCCGATAAGGTCGACTACTCAATTATCCCGTCGTGCGTGTTTACCTCTCCCGAGGTTGCATCGGTGGGTATGACCGAGCAGCAGGTGCGCGATAAGGGCATCGAGTATAAGGTGGGTAAGTTCCCGTATACCGCTTCGGGTAAGGCTACTGCCGCTGGCGAGCGTGATGGCTTTGTTAAGCTCATCTTTGATGCAGAGGAGAAGTTGCTCGGTGCACACTTTGTGGGTCATAATGTAACAGAGATGATTGGCGAGCCTACGCTTGCTATGGCTCTGGGTGCTAATGCTCACCGCATTGCCCGCACCATCCACGCACATCCCTCTATGCACGAGGCGGTTATGGAGGCAGCGGAGGATGCACTCGGTTGCGCTATTCACGTGTAATTTTAAGTGATAAGGGGACGATTGCGGTCTCTAACAAAAAATGCCACCTGTGGGACGTACACTCAAGTACTACCCATCGGTGGCATTTTTGCCGAGCGTTGTATATGTAGTCCACTAAATAAAAATTTAATTTTTCATTTATATTTCGTATCGCGGGTGCCATAATGACGCATCTTCTACAACAATCAATTACACCAAACATCATCCCACGTGATTTAATGTTAATTCTTTTTCGTATCTTTGCCGAGTAATTAAGAGTGTTATGCGATACTTTATCGAGCTACAATACGACGGTGCTGCCTACTGCGGATGGCAGCGTCAGCCCGATGCCGTGACCGTGCAGGGTACTATCGAGCAGAAACTCTCGATGTTGAGGCGTACGCCTACCGAGATTGTGGGCGCAGGGCGCACCGACACGGGTGTCAATGCTATGTTCTATGTCGCACACTTCGATACAGAAGAGGTCGTAGATGCGCATCAACTCGCCTATAAACTCAATAAGGTGCTGCCCGACGATATCGCCATTTTGCGCATCTATGAGGTGGAGCCTACGCTTCACGCCCGCTTCGATGCCATTGAGCGCGAATATACCTACTTCCTTACGTCGCAGAAGTCGCCATTTCGCCGCTTCTCGGCGTGGTATTATGCCGTGCCGTTAGATGTCGAGAAGATGAACTTGGCAGCAGCAAAGCTCCTTGAGTATGATGACTTTACATCATTCGCAAAGCTCAATTCTAACAATAAGACAAATATCTGTCACGTGACGCACGCACAGTGGCGCGTGCTGGACGACGGCACGCTATGTTTCACTATTCGTGCCGACAGATTTCTGCGAAATATGGTACGCGCCATCGTTGGTACGTTGGTCGATGTGGGCAGAGGGAGGTATAGCGTTGCCGAGTTTGAGGATATCATACGCTCGCGGGACTTGAGCCGTTGTAGCAGTGGTGCTGCCGCCTGTGGACTCTTCCTCTCGGATGTGAAATATTAGCTCGTGCGGGGTGCATAGCTCGAAAATTTATTATGAGAAGTACATACTTCTCATTTTTTTTGTATCTTTACCGCATTAATCATAAATATACGAATTGTTGTATGAAATGTGCTATTATAGGACATGGTAAGATGGGTCGTGAGATTGAACGTATCCTTGCGGAGCGTGGTCATAGCGTCGTTCTTATCATTGATGAGAATAATGCTTCGGAGCTTACTGCCGAGAACCTTGCAGGTGTTGATGTGGCATTTGAGTTTACTACACCCGACACCGCGTTACACAATGTACGTACGGTGCTCGATGCAGGTGGCAGGGTGGTGTGTGGCACCACAGGCTGGCTTGCGGCACTTGGTGATATGGAGGCTTTGGCGCGCGAGAAGGGTGGTGCGCTCTTCTATGCTTCAAACTTCTCTATTGGTGTCAATATGATGTTTCGCCTGAATAGGCGACTAGCCGAGTTGATGAACCCCCACGCCGAGTATGATGTACGCATTGAGGAGACCCACCATATATGGAAGAAGGATGCCCCGAGCGGCACGGCTATTACTCTTGCTGAAGGTGTTATCGAGCACGTGTCACGCAAGACAAAGTGGGTGAATACGGCTCCTGCTAATAGCTCGGAGCTTGAGATAGAGTCCTTCCGTGAGGGTATGATACCTGGCATACACACCGTCACCTATACATCGCCCGATGACTACCTGCAGATTAAGCACTCTATAGAGAATCGTCGTGCGCTGGCTATGGGCGCTGTTGTCGCTGGCGAGTATCTGTGTGATAAGAGTGGTGTTCACACAATGGATGATTTGTTGTAATAAGATAAAATTTGCTATGAAGAAGATATTTGCAACCCTCGGACGTATATTGTCAAGCCCAATACTTATCTGTGTTATCGTCTCTGTTGTTGTCACGCTGTTTGCGGTGTGGTATGGTGCAGAGTGGACGCTTGTTGTGGCTCTGCCGCTTATTTATGACTACTACGTAGGTCACAATATTGCACGTCTGCACGACAAGCTATATAAGAGATATGCGTGGTGGCGAGTCATATATGGCGTATGGTGTGCTTTGGTCTTTGCCGTGGTGGTAGGTGTAATCGTGCATATGGTGCTTTTTAAGTGGACAACGCCCTTTATCATCACCTTTGCCGTTGTGTTACTCTTCGCGCTATGGAGCGAACTTAAGAACCACACCAAGGTATACGAGTGGATATATGGCTGGGTTCACGCCATAATATTTGCTACGGTTGTCGCCACCATCATACAGATATATTGGTTCCAGATGTTTGTCATACCCACAGGCTCTATGGAGAGTACCCTTATGGCGGGCGACTATATCCTCGTCAATAAGACTGCATACGGGCCGCGTGTGCCGATGACACCGCTCTCCTTCCCGTTTGTGCATAACACTATGCCTCTTAATCCCGAGAAGGAGTCCTTCACTACGGCGTGGAGTCGTGACTACCGCCGCTTGAAGGGTACATCGGAGGTGCAGCGTGGCGATGTCGTCGTCTTTAACTACCCCGAGGGCGATACCGTCGTTATGGAGATGCCCGCTGTGAGCTACTATCAGCTGCTACGCGATACACACTTTGGCTCTACGGAGTCGGTGCGTCGCAAGACCATTGCCGAGAACTATACACTCGCTGTGCGCCCCCTCGACAAGAAGGAAAACTACATAAAACGCTGTGTCGGTATGCCTGGCGATAGGCTCACTATTGTCGATGGTACGGTATATCACGATGGCGTAGCGGAGGATGCAATACCCAATAAGCAGTACTACTACACCGTGCTAAATAGGCGTACAGGCTCAATGTCGTCGCCTATGATTTTGCGCGATAATGAACTCTCGATGTACGCCGATACGTCGCGCTATGAGTTGCGCAAGGCATCGGGCGTTATGATGGAGACGCTTATCCCCCACCTCGGTAGTGGCGATAGTGCTCGCTGGACCCTCGACAACTTTGGTGAGATATGGGTGCCCAAGGCGGGCGAGAGCATCACGCTTGACGACTATAATATGGCTATGTATGGTCGTTGTATCGCTCTCTATGAGGGCAATGACGTGGTGTTGCGCGATGGCAAGGTATATATCAACGGCACAGAGGCTTCGACATATACCTTCCGCCAGAACTACTACTTTATGATGGGTGACAACCGCCACGGCTCGCTCGACTCGCGCTTCTGGGGCTTCGTTCCCGAGGATCACATCGTGGGTAAAGCTGCGTATGTATGGATGTCTGTGGATCAGCAGACGGGTGAGATACGTTGGGATAGAATGTTTACCGCCATAAAATAGTAGCCGTGTCAGATAGCTTCAAAACCATAGCGGCACCTGCAGAGACCACCTACCGCCAGTTGAGCAGTAAGTTCCTTGTCTACGCCTACCCTGTCGAGAGTGAGGCGGAGATTAAGGAGTATCTCGACGCACTGCGCAAGAAGTGGTACGATGCCACGCACCATTGCTACGCTTGGCGTCTTGGAGCTCACGGCGAGCAGTTTCGTGCAAATGATGACGGCGAGCCCTCGTCTACTGCGGGTAAGCCCATCCTCGGTCAGCTCCTGTCGCAGGAGATTACCAACTGCCTTGTTGTTGTCGTGCGCTACTTCGGCGGAACAAAGCTCGGTGTGCCAGGTCTTATCGCGGCATATAAGGAGTCTACGGCACAGGTGCTCGATGTCTGCACCATTATTGAAAAGACCGTAGATACGGTTGTCGATGTGTCGTTCTCGTATATCGCTATGAACGATGTTATGCGCATCGTCAAGGATATGCAGCCCAAAATCCTCGACCAGCAGTTCGATAACCTCTGTAGTATGACACTTTCGATACGTCAGAGTGAGTCGGAGCAGCTGCTGGGACGTCTTGAGAAGGTTGAGGGTGCAACAATCGAGGTGCGCGAGTGATCACTATTGGCTGTTGGCGACGCTAATGCTAAAAATGTAAAACGTTGGAGAACAAAATAAAGATAAAGGGTGCCAGAGTGCATAATCTCAAGGGTGTGGATGTCGATATCCCGCACTCTCGCCTTGTTGTGGTCACTGGTCTCTCTGGCTCTGGAAAGTCGACACTCGCTTTTGACACCATCTTTGCCGAGGGTCAGCGACGATATGTAGAGAGCCTGTCTGCCTATGCGCGCCAATTCTTGGGACGTGTATCCAAACCAGATGTCGACCTTATCGAGGGCATAGCTCCAGCTATTGCCATCGAGCAGAAGGTGACATCACGTAATGCGCGCTCAACTGTGGGCACCTCGACAGAGATTTATGACTACCTTAAGTTGCTCTTCTCGCGTGTGGGGCGTACCTACTCGCCCACAACGGGAAATGAGATACGTTGCTATGAGGTAGATGATGTTGTAGAAGAGATACTCAACAAGGAGGATGATACGCGTGTTATCATCGCTGCACCGCTACTTCTCAAGCAGGCAGAGGGCATCGTCGAGCGTATGCTTACGCTTATGGAGGATGGTGTAAACCGTGTGCGCTATAAGGGCGAGGTTATGCTCGTCGAGGAGTTTATGCCGCTTGTGGGCGATGATATATCTATAGACGATGTTATGGTCGTTGTGGATCGCATAAAGGTCAGCCACGAGCAGGATGCTATCTCTCGTATGAATGACTCTGTATCGCGTGCTATGGGCTATGGTGCGGGTGTCGTTCATCTCATTAGTTCGAAGGTTGAGACCTTCACACGCCACTATGAGGAGGAGGGTATGAGCTTTGAGCGACCCACCGAGCATCTCTTCTCGTTCAATAACCCTGTTGGTGCCTGTCCTACGTGTGAGGGCTATGGACGTGTTATGGGTATTGATGAGAACCTTGTTATCCCCGATAAGTCGAAGAGTGTATATGGCGGTGCTGTTGCCTGCTGGAATGGTGTCGTTATGGGTCGTTGGCGCACGCAGCTTGTGCTTGCCTCGTCGAAATGTGGCTTTCCGATACATACACCCTACCACGCCTTGACTGATGCCGAGCGTGAGATGCTGTGGCGTGGTAATGACCACTTTGAGGGTATTGATGCCTTCTTCGAGTATGTCGACACGCAACGCCATAAGGTGCAGTATCGCTCGCTTAAGGCTCGTTATATGGGCAAGACGCTCTGCCCCGAGTGTCACGGCACGCGACTGCGCAAGGAGGCTATGTATGTGCGTATTGGCGGCAAGAGCATTGCCGACCTTGTGCGTATGACCATTGCCGAGCTGGTATGTTTCTTCGATACACTCGTTCTCGACGAGCACGATGCCAAGACCGCCGAGCGTGTCCTTGTAGAGATACGTAACCGTTTGGGCTACCTTATGGATGTGGGCTTACACTACCTTACGCTTGATAGATTGTCTTCTACGTTGTCGGGTGGCGAGGCGCAGCGCATCAACCTATCTACGTCGCTCGGAAGTAACCTTGTTGGCTCGATGTATATCCTCGATGAGCCGAGTATAGGTCTGCATCCGCGCGACACAAATCGTCTTATAGGCGTGCTCAAGCAGCTGCGCGACCTCGATAATACCGTTATTGTCGTAGAGCACGAGGAGGAGATTATACGTGCTGCCGACTGGATTGTAGATATGGGGCCCGAGGCGGGTGTAGCTGGTGGCGAGGTCGTCTATTGTGGTGCTGCAGATGGCATCGACAATGCTACTCGCTCGCTTACTGCCGACTACCTCACGCACCGTCGTACTATAGAGCGTCCCACGCGCCGTCGTCAGCCAGCTGGGCATATAACGATACGAGGTGCGCGCCATAATAACCTTAAGAATATCGACGTTGATATACCTCTTGGTGTCCTTACTTGCATTACGGGTGTCAGTGGCTCGGGTAAGTCGTCGTTGGCAGATGATATACTCTACCCAGCTCTTAAGCGCAAACTCTCGGAGACTACGCTCACGCCTGGTGACCACGATGCAATTGAGGGTGACGTGAGCCTATTGCAGGGTGTCGAGATGGTGTCGCAGATGCCCATAGGTAAGTCTACGCGCTCAAACCCTGTGACATATATCAAGGCTTATGACGAGATACGTCGCTTATATGCCGAACAGCCATACGCCAAGCATACAGGCATAGCAGCCACTGCCTTCTCGTTTAATATGCCTGGTGGCAGATGCGAGGAGTGTGAGGGCGAGGGCGTTATAAAGGTTAGTATGCAGTTTATGGCAGATGTCGAGCTGCAGTGTGAGGCGTGTGGCGGTATGCGCTTCAAGCCCGAGATATTGGAGGTCAAATATCGTGGCAAGAGTATCTACGACGTGCTGGAGCTCTCTGTTGACGAGGCTATCGACTTCTTCTCTGCGGATAGTGACAATGCTATATGTCGTCGCATAGTCGAGCGTATACGTCCCTTGCAGCAGGTGGGTCTTGGCTATGTTAAGTTGGGACAGTCATCGTCGACACTGTCGGGTGGTGAGTCGCAGCGTGTGAAACTCGCCTCGTACCTCACAAAGGAGCGAACTACGGAGCATCTACTATTTATCTTCGATGAGCCGACTACAGGTCTGCATTTCCACGATATAGGTCGTCTGCTCGGAGCCTTTGAAGCACTTATCGAGCGTGGTCATAGCGTCGTTGTTGTGGAGCACAATATGGATGTTATAAAGTGTGCCGACTGGGTTATCGACCTCGGCCCCGAGGCGGGAAGTGAGGGCGGTAATGTTGTCGTTGCAGGTACTCCAGAGAGTGTTGAGGCTTGTGACAAGAGCTATACGGGACAATATCTTAAAAGACACAATCAAGCGTGATGAAGGAGTTTGAGACATATACACTCTCTAATGGTATGCGAGGCATACATCGTCAGGTGCGTAGCGGTGTTACACACTGCGCGCTTGTTGTCAATGCTGGCAGCCGTGACGAGCTTAAGTCGGAGTATGGCATTGCCCACTTCACCGAGCACGCCCTGTTTAAGGGTACGGAGCGCAGAAGGGCTTATCAGGTTAATTGCCGCCTTGAAAACCTCGGTGGCGAGCTTAATGCCTATACAACAAAGGAGGATACAACGCTTCACGCTACGGTGCTGCGCCACGATTTTGCTCGTGCTGTGGAGCTTATTACCGATGTTATTTTCCACTCTACATTTCCCGAGCGCGAGCTGCGCAAAGAGCGTGAGGTTATCGCTGACGAGATAAATAGCTATAAGGACTCTCCCGCCGAGCGCATATACGACGACTTCGAAGATATGATTTTTCGCGGCTCGGAACTTGGTCACAACATACTCGGCACGAAGGCTACTATTGGTAGGCTCTCTACGCGTGAGATACGTGCTTTTGTCGAGCGCACCTACACCACCGACCAGATGGTGTTTTCGTCTATCGGCAACTTCTCCGTAGCCACCGCCCGCAATGTTGCCGAGCGTTATCTCGGTGCTGTTACGCCCACTACCCGCCACTTTGAGCGTCATACGCCAGGGGTGTATGAGCCATTTGATACGCGCCTTGCGCGCCATACCCATCAGGCACACGGCATCATAGGCACACGCGGCTATGGTATCACGTGTGATAAGCGTCTGCCGTTGGCATTGCTTGTCAATATACTTGGTGGGCCCTCGGCAAACTCGTTGCTCAACCTGTCGTTGCGCGAGAAGTATGGTCTGTCGTACAATGTTGAGGCCACGTATACGCCCTATTCCGATAGCGGCATCGTGGGTATATACTTCTCGTCAGATCACGATAACTGCCAACAGTGTATTGAGCTTATTGAGGAGGAGGTGTCGCGCCTGCGCCGCGAGGCTATCACACCGCGCCGTTTGGCTGTTGCCAAGCGTCAGTTTGTCGCACAGATGGCTATATCTATGGAGGCTAACGAGGGTTATATGCTTGGTGCAGGCAAGAGCTACTTGCTGTATAAGGATATAGACACGTTGGAGGAAGCGTATAAAAAGGTTATGGCAATCACCGCCGATCAGATAATGGATGTCGCCACCGAGAGCCTCGGACAACTATCACGACTGATATATAGGTAGGAATATGGATAATTTAGAGCAGTATATACTTGATAATACGTCGCCTGAGGAGGCTTTGATGCATAGCCTTGAGCGCGAGACATACCTGCGCGTCATCAACCCGCGTATGATATCGGGACACCTTCAGGGTAAGCTCCTCGAGATGCTGGTGCGTATGATGCGCCCAAAGCGTGTGCTTGAGATAGGCACATTTACAGGCTACTCGGCATTGAGCATAGCGCGTGGTCTGGAGGATGATGCGCGCCTCGATACTATCGAGGTTGACGATGAACTTGAGGAGATTGCAGCATCATTCTTCGATAGATCGGAGTATGGCAGCCGCATACGCCAGCATATTGGCTCGGCACTCGACATCGTGCCACAGCTCGGTGAGGTATACGATATGGTCTTTATTGATGGTGACAAGCGCGAGTACCCCGCTTACTACCGTATGTTGATGGATGGCGGCTATGTGCGTAGTGGCTCGATTATGCTTGCCGACAATATCTTGTGGTATGGTAAGGTGGCACAACCTATAGCACGCAATGACCGCCACACAGAGGCTATCGTCGAGTTCAACCGTATGGTAGTTGAGGATGATAGGGTAGATAACGTTATTGTGCCTATACGCGACGGCATCAACCTTATCAGAGTGCTGTAACGCTACTATATTGTAATATAGGTAGAGGGGATGGCTTACACACAGTAGCCATCCCCTCTCTTTATGTTGCCTGCGCAGTATGCGTAGACCTCCTGTTTACTCAAAGTCCTCGACAACCTCTGCCTCGGGAGCATTCTTCTTAACAGACTCAATGCCATTCTCGCAAGCAGACTTGCTTGAGTACATCTCGCTCTTGCCGATAACCTGACCATTTGTAGCCTTAAGGTTGAAGAATGGAGAGCCATCCTTTCCCTCCTTGCGCTCGAAGCGAGCATCCTCCTGTGAGTTCTTCTTTACAGACTCTATACCATTCTTGCAGGCAGCAAGTGTTGTATATCCCTCCGATGTGAGAATTACCTGACCATTAGTTGCCTTAAGGTTGAACTGAAACTCTCCGTTAGCACGCTTGGTAATAACAAACTTTCCCATAGTGATTTTAAGAATTAGGTTAATTATAGACTTTTCAACATATAAAATTAGTCAAAATTTGACATAATTACTAATTATTTGCTCTATAATTCCACTTATAGGTTAATTTATAATACAAATCGACCAAATCGAGTTGACCGTTAACCAAGTGCCACATCGAGTATCATCATAATCACAAAGCCTATGGCAAAGGCTATTGTTCCTGTGTCGGAGTGCTTGCCCTGCTGTGTCTCGGGTATAAGCTCCTCGACTACAACATAGAGCATTGCACCTGCCGAGAATGCCAAGAGGTAGGGAAGCAACATTGACACGTGCTCGAAAAGAAGTATTGTTATCGCTGCGGCAATAGGCTCCACGATGCCCGACAGTGAGCCATACATCCACGCCTTGCGTCGTGTCATACCGTCGGAGCGCAGAGGTAGTGATATTATTGCACCCTCGGGGATGTTTTGTATCGCCATTCCTATTGCAAGTGCTGTAGCTGCTGCCAGCGATATGTTAACGTTGCCAGCCATAGCTCCCGCAATAACAGCTCCTACCGCCATTCCCTCTGGGATGTTGTGCAGCGTCACAGCAAACATTAACATTGAGCGTTTGCCCAACCCCGAGGCCATACCCTCGCGTGTATCAGACGTAGGGTGCTGATGGGGTATTATGCTGTCGAGAGCCAACAGGAAGAGCATACCGAGTATGATGCCTACGGCTGCTGGCAACCAGCTCATATTACCCATCCCTTTGGACTGCTCTATAGCGGGTATTATAAGCGACCAAACCGATGCAGCTACCATCACGCCCGCAGCAAAGCCGAGCAGTGCCTTTTGTACGCCAAGTGATACATTGTTGCGCGTAAATAGTACCGTCGATGCTCCTATCAGCGTGCCGAGAAACGGAATGAGAAGAATAAAATAGAGGTTCATGGCTTTTTGTGTTACAAAAATTAACCCAATCACACACTGATTGGGTTAATTGCTTAAGATATTATCGTCGATTAGTAGTTCTCCGCCTTAATCTGGAAGTAAGCCTTCGGATGAGCGCATACGGGGCACATCTCGGGAGCCTTCTGACCTACGTGGATATGACCACAGTTAGAGCACTGCCAGATCATATCGCCGTCGCGTGAGAATACCAAGCCGCCCTCTACGTTTGCCAAGAGCTTGCGGTAACGCTCCTCGTGCTCCTTCTCAATCTTACCAACCTCGTCAAAGAGAAATGCGATGTGGTCGAAGCCCTCCTCACGAGCATCCTTTGCCATCTGTGCATACATATCTGTCCACTCGTAGTTCTCGCCCTCTGCTGCAGACTTCAAGTTGTCAGCTGTTGAGCCGATACCACCCAGAAGCTTGAACCAAATCTCTGCGTGCTCCTTCTCGTTGGCAGCTGTCTCCTCAAAAATCTTTGCTATCTGTACGTAGCCATCCTTCTTTGCCTTTGATGCAAAATATGTGTATTTGTTACGAGCCTGTGACTCACCTGCAAAAGCCTCCCACAAATTTTTCTCAGTCTTTGTTCCTTTAAGATCTTTCATAGTTTTTAAGTTTTATTAGGTTTATATTGTTTTCTATTTATCTCCTTTTCTTGATGCAAAGATAGAATATATTTCTCTATTTGCAATAGTTTTTTAATTGTATTATTTTATATGCTTATAAGATATACCTATAGTGTTGTATTTTTGTTGCGTATAATGGTTATAGTGGTCATCGTCGTCAGGCATCATAATTGATAGATGTTAGCAGATAACTATTAAAATCGTTGTTATGCAAACTAATACAAAAAACACATTTAGGTTGAGTGTTATCACGCTTGCCATTATGAATGTCACGGCTGTTGTCAGCCTGCGTGGTCTTGCCACCGAGGCGGTGTATGGGCCGACCTCTGCGTTTTACTACCTCTTTGCAGCCATTGTCTTTCTTATCCCTACAGCTATGGTTGCTGCCGAGCTTGCTGCGATGTTCTCCTCAAAGCAGGGAGGTGTCTTTCGCTGGGTTGGAGAGGCTTTTGGTGCACGTGTGGGCTTTTTGGCGATATGGTTGCAGTGGATACAGTCGACGATATGGTATCCTACGGTACTAACGTTTGGTGCTGTGAGTATCGCCTATATTGGGTTTAACCCCGCGTCAGATGCCTCGCTCGCCTCTAATCGCCTCTTCACGCTTGTTATCGTGCTGGCTATATATTGGGCTGCCACCATTATCTCGTTGAGGGGTCTTGGCTGGGTAGGTAAGGTCAGCAAGTGGGGTGGTATCATTGGCACAATAATCCCTGCGGCACTCTTGATTGTGCTGGGCGTGATATATCTGCTGACGGGAGGTCACAATAATATGGATATGCACCAGAGTTTCTTCCCCAACCTTACAAATCTTGATAATTTAGTTCTGGCAAGCTCCATCTTCCTCTTTTATGCAGGTATGGAGATGATGGGTATTCACGTTATGGAGGTGGATAACCCCAAGCGCAACTATCCGCGTGCTATCATCATAGGCTCGCTTGTGACAGTGCTTATCTTCGTTCTTGGCACATTCTCGCTTGGCTTTATTATCCCCACCAAGGATATATCGCTCACGCAGACCCTGCTTATAGGCTTCGACAACTACTTCAAATACTTCCACATCAGTTGGGCAGGCCCTGTCATCGCCATAGCCCTCGTCTTTGGAGTGCTTGCGGGTGTGCTTACGTGGGTTGCTGGACCGTCAAAGGGTATCTTCACAGTAGGTCGTGCGGGCTACCTCCCGCCCTTCTTTCAGCGCACTAATAGCCGTGGTGTGCAGCGTAACATCTTGCTTGTGCAGGGGTGTATTGTCACCTTGTTGAGCCTGTTGTTTGTAGTAATGCCCTCGGTGCAGTCATTCTACCAGATATTGTCGCAGCTTACGGTGCTGCTCTACCTTATTATGTATATGCTGATGTTCTCGGCAGCTATCACGCTGCGATATAAACTTCCGAAGATGGAGCGTCCGTTCCGCCTCGGCAAGGGTAACTGGCTTATGTGGCTGCTTGGTGGTATGGGCTTTTGTGGTGCGTTGTTAGCATTTGTATTAAGCTTTATCCCACCATCGCAGATTGCCGTGGGTAGCAAGAGTGTATGGTTTGCGGTGCTTATCATTGGTGCGCTCCTTGTTGTGGTGATACCATTTATTATATATAGCGCACGTAAGCCTTCGTGGAAGGCTGCAGATGCCGACTTTGAGAAGTTCGAGTGGGAGAAGTAGATAATATAGGGCTGCCAACAGTGCTGGCAGCCTTATCTATGCTTGTGGCGTATATCGCCAACTATTACTACTTAAAATATCTCCTTGCGTATGATTGTCTGCTCGCGGTCTGGACCTACAGAGACTACAGCTACCTCGGTACGTGTAAGCTCCTCGAGTTTAGCGATGTAAGCCTTGGCATTTGCGGGAAGCTCGTCGTAGCTCGTGATAGCTGTGATATCCTCCTGCCAGCCGTCCATTTCGATGTACTCTGCCTCTACGCGTGAGAGCTGTGCTATGGTTGAGGGAACATAGTCAATATGTTTGCCATCGAGCTTATAGCCAGTGCAGATGCGTATCTTGTCCAAGCCTGACAATACATCGAAGAGCATCAACGACAAGTAGTTAAGACCGCTTATGCGGCGCACGTGGTTGAGCACAACAGTATCCAACCAACCTACGCGACGTGGACGACCTGTTACGGTGCCGTACTCGTGACCGCGCTCACGAATGTAGTTTGCGCGCTCGTCAAAGAGCTCTGTTGGGAAGGGACCCTCACCTACACGTGTTGTATATGCCTTTGCCACGCCCATCACATTGTTTACATAGCGTGGTGCGATACCTGTGTTCACAGGTACGCTTGCTGCCGTAGGACTTGACGATGTTACGAAGGGGTATGTGCCGTGGTCGATGCAGAGCATAACACCCTGTGCGCCCTCGAACAACACCTTCTTGCCCTCCTCGATAAGGCGGTTGAGAAGTACCGAGGTGTCACAAATCATAGGACGCAATGTCTCGCCCAACTCGCGGTACTGCTTGAAGATTGTGTCGAAGTCGCAAGGCTCCATTCCGAGAGCCTTCAACTCGAGGTTCTTCTGTGTGAGGGCATCCTTAAGACGCTCTGCGAAATACTCCTCGTCCAAGAGGTCACCCATACGGATACCTACACGGCTCATCTTGTCGGTGTATGCAGGGCCGATACCCTTTTTTGTAGTACCAATCTGGCGACCACCCTTGAGTGACTCGTATGCGCCATCGAGCATTGAGTGATAGGGCATCACGCACGCTGCACGGTCAGAAATATAGAGCTTATAATCGGTAATACCAGCCTTGTGCAGACGGTCAAGCTCCTCCATCAACGACACGGGGTTGATAACCATGCCGTTTGCCATAATATTTATGATATGGGGGTTGAATACGCCCGAGGGAATAGACTGCAGTGCAAACTTACGACCATCGAATACGATGGTGTGACCAGCGTTGTTACCGCCCTGATGGCGTACTACAACATCGGCACCACCAGCATAGAAGTCTGTAATCTTACCCTTGCCCTCATCGCCCCACTGGGCACCTACAACAACCAATGTATTATTCATCTTATCTTTAGTTTGAGACCACCATCATTAGGTGGCATAGTTATACAGCTACAAAAGTAGTAAAAATTATTGTAACTGCTCAATCAAAGTGGCTAATTTATCAACAGTTTGTAAACTATTTAGGCTCTTGCTTACTGCTGCTGCGGTTTATTATGTGCTCCATTATGATAACTGTGATAACACCCATCGCAAAGCCGTTACCCATCAGTGGCTGTAGTATCTGCGGAACAACACCCATAGGAAGTGCCGTAAAGAGCATCGCCACCATAAGTGGTAGACCTATTGTCAGCGCATCGCCAAAGGTGCGTGCCGAGCCTGTTGTGTGTGCCATCTCCATACCTGCGGCTACCTGCGTACCCATCAAGTAGAGCATAATAGTACCTATCACAGGGTTAGGTATATTGGAGAGTATCCATATAATGTCGGGCGAGAGTGCGCAAAGCACCAATGCCGAGCAAGCAGGTATTAACGCCCAGCGTGAGGCACATCCTGTCGAGGCGATTATGCCTGGGCTCATCGAGTAGTTTACAGGCCCGAGTACACCCATTGCGCCAGATATAATATTCATCACGCCAGTAGTGCGCACGCCACGTTTCATACGCTGTGGCATATCCTCCACCTTGAGCATTGCACCGAGCGACTCGATAGAGCCGATATCATTTATGAGAAGTGCGATGTAGCATATGACAAATGCTACGACCATACCCCAATCGAGCGTGAAGCCCTCTATTAGCATACCGCGCCACGAAGCGGCACTCTCCGATGCAATGTCGGTAGGATATATTGCGTAGTAGATGACGCTACCCACGATAAGGGCCAGCGGAATAATAAGACTCTTGGCAACACCTTTGAACACCTTGTTTAGTGCAACCATCACTATAGTTGCCGCAATGGCAAAGATTAGACCGAAGAGGTGCTCGCCCTCGGCAGGCTGTGGCACGAAGATAAGGTTAGATATTACGGGTGATAGCGTGAAGGCTATGAGCATAAGTATCACAACGACGATACGCGGTGTGAAGAGTCGCTGCACGTAGCGCATAAGCCCTTCGAGCGTGAGCAGCGATATGAGTGCGCCACCGATGGCTATCGACGAGTATATTGCCGAGGTGTCGCCACCTGCCTTGAGTGACGATATAACGCCCACGAGTAGTACTGCGGCAGGGCCTGTCACAAGTGGTAGTCGGTGTCCCCAGATTATCTGTATTATGCCCGTGATACCCATCACGGCAAATAGCTTTTGCGCATAAAATAGCTTTTCGGCGGGTGTGCCCGTAGCTACAAAGACGCTCGTTGAGACAACAGCCACAGCCAGCACAAACCATTGTAGGGAGTAGCCTGCAAGCTGCCACGCGGGCAGACGGTCATTAACATTGTATTTTAACTGCATAGTACCTAATTTAGTTAGTTGTTTGCTGCGACGCCTGTATAACGTCGCGTATCATCATCGGGTCGTCGCTTGTTATGTAATCTATATCATTCTCAACGCACCACTCGGCATCCTCACGCTTGTTAACCGTCCATACACCCACTGTCAACCCTAACTCGTGTGCGCGAGCTATCCACGCGGGGTTGTTGCGCAAGACACTTATGTGGTAGTTTATGCCGCTATATGCGAGGGCGTGTACCTCGTCGGGTGTAAGGTCGCCGTTGAGGTAGAGCACGGTTGCTGTGGGTAACTCCTGCGCAATCATCGAGCAGATGTGGCGGCTAAAAGAGATGTATATCACCTCGTGCTGCATCGCGCGCTGCGCCAACTCATCTAATACCAGTCGAGTCATCGTGCTCTCTAACTCGGAGTTTTGCTGTGATTTAAGCTCTACGATAAGCTTTGTGTCGTTGCTCTTGCTCGCCTGCACCAGGTACTCATCAAATGTTGGCGGTGTCTCGCCATTGGCAAGCGGCATTGCGCGTAGAGCATCAAACGTCGTCTGGTCTATGCGCACGACGCTGTCGCCCGACCTGTGCTCTGGGCCGTGTGCCACTATTAGCTTGCCGTCACGCGATATGTTGACATCGCACTCCGAGGCGTATATCTTTGCGCGCTGTGCCGCGTCGAGTGCTGCTATTGAGTTCTGCACAGCATCGTCGGCAGCGTGAAAGCCGCGATGTGCCACAATGTATTGTGCCGACACGCCCTCAAGCGAGAGTGTCAATAGTAGTAGTATCAAGTATTTAAGGCTCTTCATCTAATGGCGTTGGGGTTAGTATTCAACCTTGTCGAGTTTGTCGCTCCATTTGCGGAATGCTGCGAGTGCCTCGTCGCGCATAAAGTGCTCACAGTGTATCGTGCGGCGGTCATAGTCGAGGCGCAGTTGGTCGTATATAAACGAGTCGTCGAACTCTATTGCTGCGGCATCGCGCTTGGTGTTGGCATAGCATATACGCTCGATACCTGCCCAGTAGAGCGCGCTCAAACACATCGGACACGGCTCACACGAGGTGTATACCGTGCATCCCTCGAGCGAGAATGTGTTTAGCTCGCGGCAGGCGTTGCGTATTGCTGTCACCTCGGCGTGTGCCGTAGGGTCGTTGTTGGGTACTACGCGATTTGCTCCCGAGGCGATGTACTTGCCGTCGCGCACAATCACCGCACCAAAGGGGCCTCCGCCCTCGTCTATATTCTTTATTGACAGCTCAATAGCCATCTCCATAAAGTGTCTATCCTCCTCCGAGAAGTTTGTTATCTCGGGTAGTCCATTTTGCTTATCTACCATCATTGTAAACCTAATTTAGGTGGTTATGTGCAAATTCCGAGCAAATATACAAAAAAAACTCGGTTATCGCCTATGTTTTGTTCTCCCTTATGGCATAAAAAAAACCTCCCGTTTCAGGGAGGTTAAGTGTTGCTCACTGCCAATCCGCAGCCTTCGGGATATTAATACTCCTCCTCGTCGTAGGAGTATTCGGAGCTTGTAAGTCGTTGAGTATTAGTATCTATTTTATGTCGTACAAATTTATATACAAGTTTATTTGGTTGTTTTAAGGCATTTACTTGAATTGATACATTTTTTTAACTATAAAAAGATTTCTTGTTCTTCAGTAACAACCTCGTCATTTAAATCGGTGTCATTATTTTCACGACCTGCAACTGTCTTGCCTGTAGCCTTCTCAATCAAGTCGTATATTGCGTTAGCCCTATTCTGAAAGTAAGTATCGAAATCATCTCTTCTTATCGCCTCTACATCTATTAAATGAGACTCTAAATAATTGTTCAAATCCGCAGTGTCTACACCGTGATTTCTTTCAATACTGCTAAGATATTTGGTCGGAGCATATCCACCTATTATTCTGTTTGTGCGAGCGTATATAGGAGTTTTATTAATCACACTATTCCATCGCTTACTATCAATCTTTTGCTGCTCACAGTAGTTAGCAGGGAATATATGATGAATGTCGGTAGCTTCGCCTACATATGATGCAAAGTCCATCTCTGAGCCCGATATGAAGTCTTTGCAGTGATTCTTCAATATTAAAGCCATCACACCCTTGTATGCTGCACTATTGCGTGTTGTAAGCTGGCTTAGACGAGATGCAAAGAAATTTGAGCGCTGTACTGTATCAGGTAGGTCATTATCATCCTGAGCCCATCTTGCCAATCCTTGCACATCGGTAACATATCGAGTTTCATTTGCACCTCCATACAATTCACCAAATACACCACACCAATACCATTGTGTCAGTTTTGCTTTGTTTTTGGCATTAAACCATAAGTTCTTATCTATTGCAAAAGTAACGGCTAATGGAATAATTTGTGAAGTATAAGGCAAGTCCACAGATGTGTAGATACATCGCTCCTTGATGAATTTGATGGCTTCATTGAGACCTTCTATCAATGCATCTTTGTGCTCTTTGTATTCCTCATATTGTAGTCGCAGAACATCCTTCTTTTTACAGCTTACGCCACCTCGTTTTCCCGCTTGCCATAGTTTATAGTTATTTAGTAAGGTAATAGCAGTAAGGAAATCCGTTCCTGTAAATGCGGGTTGGTTATTTTTGTACTGCATTACTTTATCATTCTTCAACTCGTTCCAAATAGAATCCCAATCTTTACGAAGTTCAAAGTTGTCCGCTGCAAATATTGCTGTTACCAACTCAAATACAGTTAAAGATACACCGCCCTGGTTTACATTCTCAAATACTTGACAAACCGCTTCTTTCGGAACATCGCTACCCAATTCTATAACAGGTATCTGATATTGCGACATTGGCGAGAGTATCTCTTTCCAGAAGTTGGTCCATTGGTTTTGAATCTCCTGTGAATGACTATGAAA
>JAEIGA010001557.1_pt1 | contig 35838 bp, 34 predicted proteins | sample 9270691 | NCBI WGS metagenome assembly JAEIGA01 (sample SAMN17057246, study PRJNA624740) | gut metagenome | biome: biome; isolation source: fecal sample | host: Bos grunniens | place: China: Xizang | collected 2019
AACTAGCGCAACTGCGTTTCCACGGGTGGAATAAAGTATTTATCACATCCCCCATTTAAAACTAAAAGGAGTTGAACTAAATCAACTCCTTTACAACAGATGGGATAAAGTGCTATGCACATATGATAGCGCTTTAGCACGCCCCACTAATAGCGCTTTAACACACCCCCAAGGGATGGGATAAAGTGCTATGCTATGTGTAGCGCCACGAACGACGTGTACCAAATTAGTACACGAGAGAGTGCCGATGCACATATGATAGTGCTTTAGCCCATCCCCAAAAACCTATTTTCCAAACATCTCTCTATACTTGGAAAACATACAATCTCCTCTCTTCTCCAAAACATCTACCTCTTCATCGCTTAAAGCATACTTCTCCTCGTCAATATCAACCAACTTAAGAAGCTCTTCAAACCAAACAAGCAGATGCTCTTTACGACCATTCTGAAGCAATGATAGCCTGAAAGCACCACCTTTCACATAAAACGATTCATTTCTGGTTTTAAGACAAGCCACCGGAACATTTTTGTTTGAATTTGAACATTCAACCACAGCCACAAAAGCCGTTGCAACATCCAAACGAATACCAACCTCTTCTGAAAGGAGATACTCAATCTTTTCGACATCTAACCATTCAAAAATCAAAGTCAAAAGACTTTCGCCAAATAGTTCCTCGCTAGAAAAACCAGCATACTGCCTCAAACAACCAACACGAATTTTCAAAAACTCCTGCCAGTCACTAAAGCTAGAAAACAAACCAAAGAAAAGTACCATCTCGCTAGAAAAGAAATCCGCAAATGTAAAACCTTTCTTGCCTGAAAAACAATGTTCAATAGTAGGAATAGTCCCTTTTTTAAGGTCAAACTTTTCATACCAACTACCATCTTCAATAGAGGTTACAACATCAGCATAAATTTCATCAGCCTTGCAAACCTCAACAAACATTTTTCTATCCCAATATTGCGGGACATCAAAAATGATTAAATCATTATAAAAATTTGGTTTCATAAAAATTTTGTTATTTTGTTTAACATAATTATACTTTTAACGAGCCGATTTTATATAAAAATGTTATTTTGTCAACGATTTAAAGAATTAAATATTTTAGCATAAAAAAAGAGCCGGAAATTTAATCCGGCTACTCCTCCTTAAAATATTTTTCTTATAAATAAGATTTATTGGCACTTAAAAAATCTTTCGCAATATCACAACCTTCAGCTGTTCCTTCATACCAAAAGAAATTCTTTCCTTCTTTTTTTAATTCCATAACAGCAGGCTTTGTCATTTCTTCATACTCAGCTAATCTTTCAGGCAAAACTCTATCGTCTCTGCGTTTTACAAGCCTTCCACCACATTCACAATGACCATCACCCACATTATGAGCTTGCCCACATTTATCACAAATTCTGCGATTCTTTACTCTTTCTAAAATCAATTCCTTAGGAGTATCTCTAAAAACAACTGCACTATAAAAATTTTTCATCAACTTAGAAAATTCTTTTACTTGCCCAACAGTACGAGGATATCCATCTAAAATCAAAACTTTTGCATCAACATTTTTTAATTCTTCAATCAACATCTCGTTTACCATATCATCTGGCGCAAGACCACCCTCTTTCATATTAGCAGCCAACAACAAACCTAATGGTGTTTTATTCTTCTTTTCTCTTCTAATCACTTCACCAACAGATATACCTGCAATATCATTATCGTTTAAACCATAATGTTCCTTTAATTCATCTCTTAAACAACTAGCAATAAAACCTTTTCCTGAAGCAGGTGCACCAATCAAAGATATAACAAATTTTTTATTCATTTTAATTATTTCCTAAATTCTTCCCAAAATAAAGAGCTTCAAACCTATGAAGCTCTCTTATAATAAAACAAAATCGTTAATTTTTATTTTATATATTCTTCTAAATCGTCAACATTTATTTCTTCACTCTCATCAAAATAAACGTCTTCAACAAGACCTTCATCCTCTTTCAAGATATTATCAGCAAGATTATCCTCAATTTCCAATGGTTTTCTTGGTTCTCTTAGAGCATCTGTAACCTCGCTACTTACTTCAAAAGTATTAACATCTTCCTTAGTTTCTTCAGCTTTTTCTTCTTTTGTAACTGTTTTTTCTTCAGCCTTTTGCTCTACTTTTGTTTCTTCATTTTTTTCATCATTTTTAACAGTTTCATCTGCCATGCTAGGATTTACGTTTTCAACACTCTCTTTTTTTGTCATTTCCATTAATGCAGGATTAAGAGGAAACGCATCATTAGGAAGTCTAATCATACCATATCCACTACCACCACCATTTGCAGGACCAGATAACCCTATTGAATAATAACCACCGATATATCCATAATCCATATCAACATAATCAATATCAAACATCACACGAATAGTTGTTGTACCCATGCTAGTCATGTTACATTTAAAACCTTCTCCACCTAAGATAATGCTCTTATTATCTTTAACATACAACAAACTTTTATCAGGTTTACAAACAGAAGGTGTCTGACCATTGTAACTCAAATTATATCCCAATGTTAAATTAATAGCAGTAGTACCTTTAACTAAAGATGCATCAATAACTTTCACACTATCAAAATAAACATAACTAGGTACAACACCAATCTTTGCTGGAATTGTTAAATATGGATTTATACAAACATGAGCTTGAGGATTAGCCTCACATAACAAAGCTTTCTCATTACCATTATTATCAACCAAGTGAGCCAATGCATTAAATATATATTGACGAGAAGAGGCCATCTCTGCAGGAGCACATTGCTTATCTCTGCACACCAATAAAGTATTAAACTCAGGCACTCTCATATTAAACACTTTTGCCAAGTTACTAGGAGACCCTTCACCCACAACTTCATCTTCTATATATAGATTATTTTGAGAATATCCATCAATCCAATAAGCATCTTTGGAGCATGAAAACAACCCCACTAAACCAGCAACTAAACATAATTTCAAAAATATTTTTTGCACGCTAACTAACCTTTAAACATAATTAAAGTATATATACTTAAACAAAATTTATATTGAAAGTATCTCAATGGAAAGAAGTTTATCAAAAATATACACATCATATAGCATATTTTTCGCCCTTATTTTATGCTTTAATCCTATTTATTGTCTTGCAAATCCACAAACAATCGAATTTATTGCATCTCCAGCAAATGTTGTTGATGGCGATAGTCTTCAATATCAAAACCACCAAATCCGTATAAAAGGAATTGACGCCCCAGAATACAATCAACAATGCAAAAACAATAAAAATGAATTATACGATTGTGGAGAAATCTCAAAACAATACTTAATATCATTGGTTAATACACAAACCGTCACATGTAAAATCATCTCACAAGACAAATTTAAAAGAGATTTATGCATTTGCTATATAAACCAAACCGACATTGCAACAAACATAATAAAAAATGGCCACGCCATATCTTATTTAGATAACACCTACCAAGAAGCGCAAAAAATCGCCAAAGCCAACAAAACAGGCATCTGGCAAGGTGATTTCATCCACCCCAGACTTTTTAGAATTCTAAATATTGAATAAAAAAAGCAAATAAATTTAAATTTATATCAGATTCTTATTGACTCATTAAAAAACTTCTGTATATTGCTCAAAAAAGTTATGTTTAAATCTACAAAACAGGTGAATAAAAATGTATGCAGTAATTAAAACAGGCGGCAAGCAATACAAAGTAGCATCTAACGATGTTATCAAAATTGAAAAAATTGCTGGAGACGCTGGAAGTGAAGTAATTTTTAACGAAGTATTGGCAATAGATGATGCTATTGGCACACCTTTTGTTGCTGGCGCATCTGTAAAAGGTACAATCGTTAAACAAGCAAAAGACGCAAAAGTTATCGTTTTCAAAAAGAAAAGAAGACACAACTACCGTCGTAAAAATGGACACAGACAAAACATCACAATCGTTAAAATTACCGATTTGTGTAAATAATTAACTAGGAGTTATTTAAAATGGCACATAAGAAATCAGGCGGTAGCTCATCAAACGGACGCGATTCTATTGGACGTCGTTTAGGTGTAAAGAAATTCGGTGGTGAATCTGTTATCGCTGGAAACATCATTATCCGTCAACGTGGAACAAAATTCCACCCAGGAAACAACGTTGGTATGGGTAAAGACCACACAATCTTCGCAACAGCTGAAGGTAAAGTTGAGTTCAAAACTAAAGCAAATGACAGAACATACGTTTCTGTAGTTCCAGCTGAATAGTCCAACTCAAGGAAACTAAAGATAAGGGGGTGGCTTTCACCTCCTTTATTTTTCAAAAAACAGGGTAATAGTGCAATGAAGTTTTTAGATCAAGCAAAAATATACTTAAAATCAGGCGACGGCGGACGTGGTTGCGTAGCATTTCGTCGTGAAAAGTATATTGAATTTGGAGGACCAAATGGTGGCGATGGTGGTAAAGGTGGAAGCATTTACTTCACAGCCGTAGAAAACCTCAACACATTAATTGACTTCCGTTATCAACAACACTTCAAAGCACAAAACGGCCAACACGGCATGGGTTCAGAAATGACTGGAGCCAAAGGCGAAGATATCATCATTAAAGTTCCTGTTGGAACAGAGATTGTAGCCGACGATGGCGAAACAGTAATTGCTGACATGGTAGAAGCTGGACAAACATTCATGATAGCCAAAGGGGGCGATGGAGGACGAGGCAACACTCGTTTTAAAACATCCACCAACCAAGCTCCTCGCTATGCAGAACCAGGATGGCCTGGTGTTGAAATGTGGGTATGGTTACGCCTAAAAATAATTGCAGATGTTGGTTTAATTGGTTTACCCAATGCCGGCAAGTCAACATTTTTAAGCGCAGTAACCAAGGCTCGTCCAAAAATTGCTGATTACCCTTTTACAACGCTTCACCCAAATCTTGGCGTTGCTTGGGTTGACAACAAAGAAATCATCCTTGCAGACATCCCTGGATTAATTGAAGGTGCGCACGATGGTGTAGGTCTAGGCGATAGATTCTTAAAACACGTAGAACGCTGTTCAGTATTTTTACATTTAATTGATGCAACAGATGAGCATTATGTAAAGAACTATAAAATAATTCGCAAAGAACTTGAGTTATACGAAAGAAATTTAGCCAGCAAACCAGAAGTTGTTGCGTTAAACAAAATAGATTCGCTAACCCCAGAGGAAATCAAAAAGAAAGTAGCAGCAATCAGAAGAGTAACCAAATCACCAGTATTTGCAATTTCTGCAATTTCTGGTCAAAATACACTAGATTGCCTAAGAGAGATTTCCAAATCAGTACCTTTGCGTCACAAAAAAGTTGATCCCAACGAAGAAATAATTATAACACAACCACAAGAAGTTGTTAAAAAACCTTGGTCACCATTAGATTAAAATTTAGGAGATAAAAATGTCAGCAGACAACTCAAAATTATTAGAACTAATAGAAACAACCCTTGATAACAACAAAGCTGAGAACATTGTTACTATAGATTTAAAAGGCAAGACATCACTTGCAAACTATATGGTAATTGCCAGTGGTACATCAAACAGACACGTAGCAGCTCTTGCTGACAAAGTAAAATATGAATTAAAACAACAAGGCTACACAGCAAATTCTGAAGGCGAAGAAAAAGCCAACTGGGTTTTAATTGATGCTTTTGATGTAATTGTACACATCTTCTGCCCAGAGGTTCGTGACTTCTACAATTTAGAAAAAATGTGGAACACAGCCGCAGAATTACGTAAGAATTAACATTTTTTATCACACCCAATAAAAAACTCTTGATTTATTATATTATTGAGTGTATCAAATACAAGCGATTGAATAAAACATTCAATCAGTTTAGGGGTATAGCTCAGTTGGTAGAGCATCGGTCTCCAAAACCGAGTGTCGTGAGTTCGAATCTTACTGCCCCTGCCATTAAGAAAACCACCCTTTTATGGGTGGTTTTTTAATGGCTAGAGAAAGTTGATTTCGAACTCACGAGGAAGTGAGTTTGACTACGAGCGAGAGGCGAACGAAAGTGCGCCAATGATTATATTTATCGTGAATGTTCATTTAACATAGAACTAATTATAACACTTTTTTGCCCCTCATCAGCATCACATAATCTTTTAACAGCTTCACGAGATGTCCGAATTGTGCTATCACCAATATCTTGAGCAAAATTAAATGGTTCATTAACTGCTTTAACCAATAACTCATACGCATTATCACCAAATTTATCATACAAAGTATTAACAGTCTTACCAACATCCATCGAATTTTTAGCCCCATTAATCCTGTTCATCCCTTCTACCACTTTAATCATACGCGCTTTTTCTTTAGCTTCATTTTGCATATCTTTTTTAAGCACTTTTCTTTGCTCCTGATTTATTTTTTTAGGTCTATGTGCTAAAAATCCATCTGGTTTACCTTGATTAGTTGGCTTTTCTATAACATCTGCCATTAAGTTTAAGATTTCTTTTTGTTGAACAGGCGAAACTCTTTTTTCTTCGCTCCACTCATGATATTGAGGCGTATTATCTTCTTTTACAGGTCTCACCGGCTCATTTTTATCTACCTCTACAAACCAACCTTTTACCATATCAACACAATCCTCGCCCAATTTCGCAACCTTTTTACAACCTGCAACAACAGGGGCTCCAATTCCAACCCCTATTACTTCCGCAGGATAACGTAACCCATATGGTAAATTAGCTACTTTATCATAATCTAATCCATCAACAAAGAAATTTCCATATTGTTTCACACCACGTCCCCACATTCCCATATCTTCTAATTTTTGTTGACTTTCTTTAGCTTGTTTAGGTAACTCTTTTAATGGTAATTCATCATTTGGATTAAATGCTTTTCTAAGGTTTACCTCCCCCTCATATTTCAAATCTTCCTGATTAAATTTTACTTTTCCCGTATATAATTTATCAACGGCATCATTATATGCCTTATCATTATCTTCTGGTAGTTTTTCACCTCTTAATTCATAATCTTTTGCAATACTATCAATAACACCTTCTATTAATTTTTTATCTTCTTTAGCTATATTATCAAGAGCTTCTTTATAAAATTCCTGTGCTGAATCATCAAGTTTTCCTTCTGTTAAATAAGAATATGCTCCCATATCCAAATGAAATTCACCCTTTGTCATTTCACTATTTGCTGTAAACAACTCTTTAGAATTTATTCCAACGTTTGGATCTTTCATAACCAAAGCATGTTGTAATAATTTTTGATATTGTAATAAACTCATCTTTCCATCATATTTAGGAAATCCTTGTTGTTCTAAAAACTTATCACCCAAAATTATTGTCTTAGCTTGAATAGGAATTTCTGCATCTTTATCCATATATTGAGTAAAATCTACCCCACCAATTGTATATGCAATCTTCTTAGCTCTTTCATAATTTTCGTCATAAAACTCAGCATGCTTTCCATCTTTTTCACCATAGATTTTTGCATTTACACAATGATCATCAAGATACTGCGTAGAAGCATACCTTCTCTCCCACATATCACGTGTTCCATTGGCAATCAAAGACATCTCTTTATCAAAATCTTCTTTAGAATTACTAAAAGGATTAATTTCTCCGCTTTTAACTGCTTTAGTATAAAAACCAAAAAGAGAATTACAACGGTAATCTTCCAAAACTGCAATATCTCCTGTTTTTATGTACTCATTTCGCCAATAAATTAGTTCTGCCATATTTGCTGATATTTCATTATGCATGCAAGCTTTATAAGCCTGCTCCACAGACATTGCATATGCGTGTATACCTTGGTTTGCATTATCACGGTGTTTTTGTTCATGAACCAAAGTTCCCACTGAACCACTCCAGCGAGTTTTACTTTCATCATCTAAAAAGTGTTCAATAGTTATTGTATTGCGCCTTGGTGTATAATAGGCTCCAGATGAACTACTATTACTTAATGTATCAACCTGAAAATCTATACTACGCATCTTATTTAATGCGACTTCTCTGTCTTCTAACATATTTTTCTTAAGATCATCACTCATAACCCACCATCCAAAAAAATATTACATATACACATTATATACCACACATAATACCACAATTTCCCGTCCATGTCAACTCTTCTTAAATTAAAATCGCCTTTTCAAACAAAAAAAGGAAGCCTTTGACTGCCTCCTTTCTTTTAGTTTCACAAAATTTGCTCAATAAAAACATCCGAACATTTAACGTTCATCTCGCTAAAGCGAACAACTGAAAGTTCTTGCTCGTTTTCCACCTTAAAAGCAATTAAAGGATAAACAACACTACAACAACAATGTCCAACCAAAAACTCTTCGCCTTTTTTAGGATTTCTAAGTTCACCAAAATCATGCCCATCAACTTTCAACTCATCACAAAAACGATGCAATGCGCAAGGATAAATCACAAACTGCTCTCCGGTATTTTTAGTTAAAAGCCACACAGGTTCATCATCACTTGTTACCTTTAACTCAACACTTTCCACTCCATTGACAATATCTCTGAAGGGAAAGCCGTTTATCACTTCTTTTGCTCTCAAGAAAAGCACCGGACACGCTGGCTGATGTTCACAATAATCACGATTATACCAATAATCAGGAAGACAAATTGGTTTCACCTTGCTAATAGTTGTAAAATCACTTTCTACAATTTGCTTCTCAACTATCCAATGATAAAAATAAGATGCCCAAGCAGCAGTTTCTGTCAATTTTACACTACCCTCCGTTCCCCTATGAGTATACGAGCGTCTAACAGTTAAGAAACAAAATTCATGATCAAATATAAAATATTTAATCTCTTCATAACCAACTATCGAAACTGGTACAATCCATCTTGGCGCATAATCTGGAAACGAATATTCCAAACGAACATCTTTTTCATCACATAGCGTGTATTGCAAATCTTTTTTTTGCGAACAAATGCAATCAATCAACGCTAAAATATCTTTAGCCGTTGTTTTTACTCTAATTGTTCTCATATACCGTAATATTTTAATAATTTTTATAAATATATTTTAATTAAACCAGATACTAAATTACTTTTATTTTAAAGTCAACAATCCCATCCCAAAGCCTTTTCTCTTTTTACTCCTCTTAGAAATATTATCCTAAATTTTGATACAAAAATATTTAGATTATTAAACTAATTATTTACCAAACTATTATATACAAACACTATATCGTTTATAATAGGATGTTAGCGTTGCTTAATTTTCAAAAATTAAAAAGTATATTATTTAAAGATAGTGCTATTCCATATATAATAGCATTTATATGTATTGGCTTATTTGCTTTTAATTTTTGGTTATTTTATCCTGGTTATATAATGGCTGACTGGATTGTTTTGATGGCAACATGGGGAATGGATAATCATTATCCAGTAATGTATGTTATTTTACTAAAATGGCTTTCTGATATATTTGGCAGACACATATACATGCCATTATTTTTTAATTTAATCCCCTTTTATTTAGGTTTATTTATTCTCTGCCTAGGAGCATGGAAAAGATTTCATTCAAAATGGTGTTTTCTATTTTTATTACTAATATTTATAGGAAATATCTTTTTTAATAACATATTATTGCATAGTACAATTTCCTCATCAATGTTTGTATTCGTATTATGGAGTTTAGTTTTATATCAAATTTTAGTCGGTATAACCCGTACAAATATGATTTGCGTAGTTATTGCTTTTATTTTCACTATTTTGAGCAGACATAATGCATTGATTCAAGTTTACCCAATATTCTTTATATATTCATACCTACTCACAAAACAAATGAAGCAATCATATATTTGGGCAAAATATATTGGATTATTAATATTTTTTGCATTTTTTACTATTTCTACTGCGTTAGGACTTTCATCATTATTAAAAAAAGGAACTTCTTATCCTGCAAATCATATATTCTTACACCAAATCGCCGGCGCTTGTATTCCTAATAATGATGAGAGCTGTTTTAGAAAAGAATGGTATGACTATGGTAAAAATTATAACGATGTTATTAAAGCATATGAAAATAATGAGTTAAATGCCGACACAATGAGTGCCCCTTGGCTAATACATCGTCCATTTAAAACAGGTAAACTAGATGGGCTAAAAACAGCTTGGCTAAAAGCAATTATTAAATATCCACGTGCCTATTTCGTACATATACTACGCTTTATTAAAGAAATGTGGACAATAAATACCACAACTTCCGTAACCCCATATCAACGACACTATAGTAAATATATGAATGATATTACCTGGTTAAAAAGCCTATTCCTAGAAAAAGAGTTGTTTAATAAACCATCTTCATACAAAATAACAATATACAAATTCCTACGTTTAATATCCCCATGTTTTAATACAATATATTTTGTAGTATTAAATTTTGTATTGTTTATCATTATTGGAATTTTATTATATAAAAGAAGAGATATTTTATTGTTATACGCATTATCATCATTAATTTCAAGCATTGGTGGTTCTTTTATCTTTTGTATATTTTCCCCCGTTCCAGCCGATAATTATATACACCCTATTTTGACATCAACCATTATGGCTATTGTCGGACTTATTGTATATTTCTGCTCAAAAAACACAAACACACCAGCCACTCCCGTAGATTAAAAAATCAAACAAATACTCCCATATTTTCAAACCCCACTCAGCATCTTTTCACCTATAAAAGCATTGACACCACCCTATAAATATGATATGCTACCCCAATAGTTATGAGAAGGAGATCATAATGAACCAAACAATAACTCAAAACATAAATAACGAAGAATTGCAAATTTACCACTCTGCTCTATGCCTAATTGAAGCAGAAGTATTTAGTCACCCCAAAGATAATGATTTCCTAAGAAAATTAAATACAATATCTAAAAAAATAAATACAAATTTTCCTGAATTAGATGATAAAAATAAAGAAGATTTATTAAACCTAATCAACGAACAAACAACAATAATGGTTTTAGATAAAAAAAATAAAAAACCTCAATCAAATTTAACATATAAAACTACTTTCTTACAAAAAATAAGAGATAAACGTAAACAATACGATGAAGCCTACATAAGAAGCATACTTTCAACAGACCTAAAAGAAGACACTAATGCTCTAAATCAAGTAAAAAACTTCATCAATTCCATAAAAACCCAAGACCCTTATTATTACGATAACATTGTAAGGTCAATCCTAAAAAACTTCAGAAAAATAGCCAAATCTCAAACTGAAATACATGCCAACCGATATGAAGCAACCCCTGAATTATTAGAATACGTAGAAAATGCAAGACAATGTATAAATCTAATTCTTGATGATTACAAAATAGAACATATCAAACAAAAAGAAAAACCATACGCCCTAAGATATATAGACCGAGCTTTATTTAATGGTTGCTTAAATAAAATAAATACCCCAACCCCTCCATCAACGTTTGAAACAATGTCTGCAAACGCCCAAGATAGTATTGCAATCTTAAAAGAACACCAACAAGAAGGACACTGTTATCATAACTCAGACAATGCTGAAATTCTCATAACCTGCCTAGAATATCATATGCTAGAAAACAACTTAGAAAACAAACCCTTTCCAGTACTAGTAAATAGCTTTATTAACGCAAGAAATCCTAACCAAAACTCATTATACTTTTACAAACATAATCATCATACAAATGAATATACATCCAATATGAGTATTGTCGGATATTATTGTCGTGCTATTGAAAAAATTCGAAACTACCCCAAACCACGTCATCTCAGACATGGAATAAAACACCAAAAAGAACAAAAAATTTATGAACAAGACAACCTTATTGAAAACATCTGCCTCAATGCAAAACAAGTTTTAATAAACCTCTGCGAAGAAAATAACATTAGTCCCGATATCATACATATTGCCTTTGGTCTTTATACATCCGACTCTAAAGGAAACTTTGATCAATCAGGATACAAATATATATATAATTGGCTAACCCAAAGCAATATGAAAAATAGCCAAGGCTATGAAACAAATTCCAAAGGTGAACATTATGGCCCTATATTTGTTACTTCAAGACACCATGATAGAGAGCAAATAAATTTTAGCACTAGTGCCAATACAGCTGAAAATAATATAATATTAACCTTACCAATAAACACCAAAGCAAGCGTAAAGTTAATACTAAATAATATAATAAATAGAATAGAATCAAAGCTTAAAATAAAAGAAAAAAGCGAAGCATTGCTTAATGGCCTAGCTATAGAACGTCAAAACATCAACAAATTAGATACAAACGAAAAAAGAGTTGATGTACATAGAGATATCTTACATGGAGTAAATATAGAATTATCTGTAAATGGCGATGAAGATATAAATTATTACTATTTAACACCTAAAAAACCAAGCGAAAAAACCACCGCTAAATCATCCAAACGTAAAACAAAAAATCAACCCCAAGACGAACATATCATTGCAATAGTAGATGCCCGCACCCCAATTTACGATATCTCAGGAAACCAACCTTCCTCAGTTACTGATAGAACCAGAGCAGGCATCCAATACGTCAACGCTTTAATAAATATGAAAAATAAAAAAATTAAGGATTAAGCTATGAAAAACATTATAAATTTTATCAAAAACGATGCCAATACATTAATTGGAAACAAAACAGATACCAATGAACTATTGCTACGCTTAACCCTATTAAATGCAAGCCAAATAGCTTACCCTAATTTAGAATACATCCAATTTATAAAAGAAATAAATGGCTTAAAAAACTATGATACAACCATCTATGGTTGCTTTGAAGAAACAGATAAAATATTTATAGATATTTTAGACAAAAACATTTTACTTGACAGAACTGATAAATCGTGTATACTTGTGCTAGGTGAAAATATAATGGACTATCTCGTTTATAACAAACAATACCAAAAATACGAAACCAGAGATAGAGATACAGATGAAATAACTTTTACATTTGATACACTAAAAGATGCTTTATCATATTTTTTAGATATAAATGAAGAATAACAAAACCTAAAAAATTTGATACCAACCCTAAAAAACTATTATTATAAACACTTAAATTTAAAAATTATGGAAAAGAATTTCTCAACAATCTACTTAAACCAAGTGAAAGTAGATTTGTCATGTTCAGGTGTATCTAGCCAAAAAGCCGACGTCTGCATTGTACCACAATACAAAACAGGCACTTCATTAACCGGAACGAGTGCAGAATTAATCCACTCCGATTCAAAAAATGGAATTGTCGCTTTTGACAACTACATCTATGGCAAGAAATTGGAAGCCCAAGACGCATTTTCTTCTAGTTGCAATGGAAACTATCAATACCTGATACACATTCCAGTGCTAGCTAAAGCTTCTGAACAAAGCAACTCGCAATCCTTCAAAGACATTAGTGAAGGCGTTGCCGCTGCAATCAAAGAAGCTCACAAATTAAATGCAAAAAAAATCCTCATTCCTTCTATTGGTGACGAAAGGTGTGTACGCCTTAGCCATATTGAAGTGGCAAAAGCCGTTTATCGTGCAATTCAAAAAACAGCCCACATCGATGATCAAATAATCATCGCAGTCAAAAACCAGGAAACAATGAGGTATTACAAAAAAGCATTGGCCTTAAAATCAATGCAAAGACAAGAAAAAAGCCTACCATAATGGTAGGCTTCTTTCATGATATACCAGACGTTTCACAAAAATAAGCAAAAACACTGACCACCAACAACGAGCCTACTATCGCAAGTATTCCCATAGCAAATCCGAACTGTATCGACTTATTCTTGTCTGTAAAAACACAATACACCATTCCAAACGACAATACAAAAGCTATTACCAGCAAAACAATAAAGCTTAATAATAGATTTACAATGTTAATTACCATAATACAAAATTTTAACTTTTAGAACCAATATGTTTCCTTACAATATCCTCAACATATCCCCACCACTCTTCATCAACCTCAAAGAAATATCCCGTTTCCGATGTAAAACCACGGTTATCAGCACATTGATTCAACTTCTCAACAAGTTCATCAGGAATAGGATGTCCATAAGGCGATTCACTTAACAACAGAAGCATTGTCCACAAATATTTAGCACACAAAATATTCTGCTCTGTTGCTTCCCTATAAATAACATCGCTCAAATATTCTGATAACGTATCAAACATTGTAGACAGTGAAGAGCAGTTAATTTTAAGCAAATCAAGCGTGAAAATACCTCCACGAAAATCTACTTCATAACTTTCACATAAAAACTTTGCATCACAACCTTCGTCATCAAAAGACCAAGGCACCATAACAAAAATTCGTTTATCCATAATCATAAATTTTATTTAAAACATTTTTTTAACATACTTATTTACATAAAAATCATTTATTCACCAACATCCTTACCAAACAAATAAAGATTTGTCAACTTCTAAAACGACAAAATATCTCACTTTTTGTCATTTTTCTCTTGCAACCATATAAAAAGTATGATACTATACCTGTCGAAAAAATATATTATTATATAAATCCCCTTATCTGGCAAATAAGAATAAGGGATTAATGCCATAATTTAATCACTATGTTACATTATTTTCTTTTTTCAGTCTTGCTTGGACTGATTTCAGCAGTTTCGTCATTTGACGAAAAACGTAAAAATCGTTTCAAAAGGTCAATCACCACAGGCCTTGCAGTATTCATCTTCTTTGGAGCCTTCAACTACTGGGCAACACCTACGCTTAGCTTTTGGGGCTTCAGTAGTGTATGGTTCCAGATGCTCTTTGCCTGCATTATCGGACTAATCGTCTGTACATGCAAAGAAAGCAACTGGGGTAAAACCTATCTGGATAGTTATGATCTAAAATATTGGAACATCTCACCGGTAGCTACTGTTGTATTGCTCTTTATAATCCAAATCATCTCCTCTTTGGCGATATTTAGAGCACCGGAATATAGCAAACTCTTAACCCCAATAGAGGTTAACGATTCTGCATTCACAAACAGTGTTCATCCAATCCCTGTCGAGAAGATGATTAATGTTAAAAAGCGTTACGCAGAAGACCTTGCTTCTAAAAGAATTGAGAGCATACCTTCATTAGGTAGTATCTGCCAGTTCGGTGATGCCGATATGATTAACATCAACGGCACCTTTGACGTCAAAACAGCCGATGGTAAAGAGTTAACTCTTACTTTTGACAACGAAAAAGTATGGGTAATGGTACTCGAGCACAGAGATTTCTGGAAATGGAGCAAAAACAAAACCACCAATGGTTATTGTATTGTTAGCGCCCACGACCCCAGCAAAATTTATTTCATAACAGAAGTAAACGGCAAGCCTCTTTCGCTTAAGTATCTACGTTCAGGTTATTTTGGAACCGAGATTGAACGCCATGTTCGTGCAAATGGATATGCCGACCGAGGTCTAACAGATTTCTCTGTTGAACTGGATGACAATGGTATTCCATACTGGGTAATCACTCTTTATAGACCAACAATTGGCATGATGGGTAACGAAGCCTTAGGGGCTATAATTGTTGATATGCAATCAGGCGAAATCAAAGAGTGTGGCATCAACGATGCTCCTCAATGGGTTGACCTAATTCAGCCTAAAGAGTTCGTCTACGAGCAAATCAATGATTGGGGAAGCTACCAAAAAGGTTGGTTCAATGCTGTATTTGCTGAGAATGGTCTTCACCAAGCAACACCTGGAATGTCTTTAGTTTATTCTGATGGACGTTCTTACTGGTACACAGGCATTCAAAGTAAAGGCGCAGATGAATCATCTTCAGGCTTTATGCTAATTGACACCAGAACTAAAGAGTGCAAAAAATACTCCATATCTGGTATCAACGAAGTAGCCGCAAAGAGTGTCATCTGTGCTCAAAGCGAATGGGTTCGTATGAGTAAACTCATTCCAAACGATCCAGTGCTGTATAATGTACACGGTGTCCCCACCTACTACATGACACTAACAGGAGACGGCACAAAGAATGCAGGTTATGCCTTTGTATCTCTTAAAAACGAGTTGCACTTTGCAGCTGCAAGTACTCCTCAAAAAGCCTTACAGCAATATCTAAATGTCATTCAAAACGACAACTTATTTAGAATTGACGACGGCGATAAAATCAATGAGGAAACACAAGAATTGACCGTACGTATGATTACCTATGAAAATGGTCTCTACTACATTCTGTTCCAAGAGATAAAAGGTAAAGAGTTCACTGCTACATCTGAGGCTTTTCCGGAAGTAAAGTGGGCAAATGTTGGTCAAAAAGTTAATGTATCATTCACTGATACCGAGGCAACTCTAATAAGTCTCAACAGTTTTGATATACTAGACTTTGAGATTTAATCTAACTCTAATTAAGGTTCCCTTTTCGGGAACCTTTTTTGTTATATTAATATAAAATTAATACAACCTTTTTATATTAAACATATATATAACAATCCGGAGATTAATAATGCATAACGCACCATTACATAGAGCTAAACACACTGGAAGCCTACCAGCCAATTCTAGTTGGCTTACATTTTTTAAGACTAACTTCTTTGGAAAAAATTACTGCAATGTTAAAGGACGAGCATCAAGAAAAGAATATTGGGCATCAACTATTCTTTGGGGATTTTTTTCACTTTTACTCCAATCATTATTAGCATTCACAATGCCACCTGAAGGTAGTTTACCTCATATTATTTTAATAAAATTAATTGACTTTTACGGAATAATTCCACTATGGGCTTTATCATTTCGTCGTTTTCATGATTTCAACATGAGCGCTTGGTGGTCTCTTGCCATCATTCCAAACTTATTCCTTCCATTTTTCAAAGGCGATAAATATGATAATCGCTTTGGTAAAAACATTTACGAAGAAGCAGAATAATACAAAAAACTATAGATATCATCATATCTGTTATTTTTAAGGATAAGTTTTTTGATATCAAATCAAGAGCAGATTTATTTAAATATTGGGTAATTCTGCTCTTTTACCTATTTATATCAGAAAATAACAAATACAATATCTAAAAAAAGACCTACTAGCATAACTAGTAAGTCTTTTTTTTATCACAGCATATACGTTCCCCAGCGAAAAAAACTCAACGTCCATATAAATATCCCAACATTCACAACAGGATCCGGAAAAATATAAAAAATATACACGCTAATTAGTGCCAATCCACCAAGAAACAAACATAAACTAAAATATCCCAATGATGCCCAAAAATTTATATGTAAAAAATTAACAAATTTAGCAATAAAAACACCACTATAATACGATAAAATAGTTCCCGCTATAAAACGAAAAATGTCCCACCAATGAAGCTCAACAACAACTTCATCTACTACTTCGATACAATCAACCATAACAATAAATTTAATAAAACACAATTATACAAAAATTGCGCCCATTATATAAATAAAACTCAAAATGTAAAGAAAATAATACAATCGCCCTTACCTGCATATTATACAGGTTACACACTTGTATCAAAAAACAAATATTAAAACTATTTTATAAAACTAACGCCCTCTAAGTTCTTGCATTTTTTGTAAAACCAATTGTTCAGTTCCAACGCTTGTTTTTTCTCCAACTCTTGCACCATACTCTTGATTTTTCTTATTTTTTGCTTGTTCAAAAGCGCTATCATTAATTTTACTTTCAAAAACAGCCCCTAACGATCCTGTACTTTCTTGTTGCGTTGTAAATGGAACTGTTTTCAAATACTCATCAATATTTTTACTTCCAGACACCTTTTCTATATAGTTATCAGCATTTTTCCTCATTTTTTTCAGTTCTTTTTTTATCTCTTTTTTTTCTAAATCAGCCACTTTAATTCCATTTGCATTAAATTTAGCACCAGACATATTACCATTTTTATCAACTTCCACTTGAACAGCCTTATCGCCATCCATCCTAGTATAAGTCTCTCCGTTTTTACTATTTAATACTGCACCAAATTCTTTATCACCATTAATAGCCTCAACCAAAACAACATACCCTTCTTTTGCATTTCTTGCTTGTGTCTGCATAATTTTTTTTACATTTTCTACATTATCATAATTAACACTACTATCAAATCTAGATGTTGAAAAAGAATTTTGATTAAATGTATGTGTTTTAGATGCAGTTACTTTACCTTTTTTGTTAATATAAGTTACTGTTTCGCTATTATCTACATTCACACCTGAAACATAACTATTATCAACAACCTCCCCCACAGCACCTTTTTCTGATTGCACAACTTTACTAGTACGATGTGTTAAAACCTCGCCTTTAGATGTTTCTCTTGTATTATTTTCATAAACTTCAGTTGTTTTTCGATACCCACTATTAACATTATAATGTTCTAGCTCATTAGATGTTCTTGAATTATGATTTTTCTTTCCATCAATGTTTTCAATTGTAGTGGTTGACACAATCGTATTGTCAGGATTTATAGAATCAACTGTCCTACTTATCTTAACATTAGCACTTTCACCTTTTTTTGTTTCAAAACTAGCTTCAGATTGAGAATATTTATAATCTTCTCTATTCCTAGAAGAGGTCTTAATACCATTTTCTACGTACACATTCTCAACATCAGCCTTCATATCTTCAGCTAACTGTTTTTTTTCATCATCTTCAATCATAATATCTCACCGTAATAACTTCCAATTACAATCATTATACCATTTTTTTTTAATTTTGTAAACAAGAAAGGCGCTCCAAAGAGCGCCTTTCTTTCTTCATTCATTTTAAGCCGAAGTATCCGATTACAAAAATCATAATGACAACTAACAATTTAAGCCATCCGGTAAACAATGTAGTCATACCTCTTTTCACAGACACAATGTCATGAACACGACCCTCATAACCACCTAAGTAACACACCCAGCTATAAACGCTAAAAAACACAGCACCCAAGAACCAGTATAAACCTGCCAACAAAGTAAGCAATACTACCCCAATATTCACCGCAAGTACAATCTTCTGGATCTTAACAATCTTTCTAATTGTTTTGTAACGCTGCTCTAGATCTTCAAATTTCTCCATAGTAATTTTTTTTAACCATAATAATTCTCAATAACCTGCGCACTATATCAAATTATTTTAATTTTGTAAATAAAAAAATTATCAAAACTCTATTGATTTACCCTAAAAAATATGATATACTGACATTGTTAAATTAAGAATTCTGTTATAAGCTTTATGTTATTATTATAAAAATGCGATACAACTACTGCATAAACAGAATTCACTATGTTCCATTTTAATAAATTTTTCCACAAGATGAAAAATCTAATGAATGTTGTCTTCAACACAAAGAAGACTAGTGAGTTTATTAAAAGCGCAACCGAAGGCTTCCGTGCGCTAAGTATCCAACAAAAAGCTATATTTATAGCTTCTACATTGATCCCTCTGGGTCTCTGTGTATGGGGACTTTGTATCACACAAGATAGTGCATGGAGACATGTGTTCGCTGCAGCTTTTGCTATCATCTCAATCTTATCGGTAAAAATACTTGCCGAAAAAGATTATGACACAAAGCTGCCAGTTGTCAAAAACGCCTTATTTTCAAGTGCGATTACCTTTTTGACATCAGCCATTTGGTTATTAATTACCAATGGCAACATGACCTCAGGACACGCCGGTGCTCTAGCAAACTTCTCTATGGGCTATATGCTCTTAGTGATCGTAGCCATTGGCTTTATAGGATCGAAAGATAGTTGCTCAAAAAGTATTTTCTCAAAAATCGTTTTTTGGGGCGCTATCATTTCGTTCTCAGCCCTAGGCTTAGGATTCCTCTACGAAGGGCTTAAAGAGATGTTTGTCATGCCTTCATGGCTTGACAGCGTTTGCGATGTGCTTGGCCATGTTTGCATCATTATTTTGCTACTAACACTTATATCAACAAGTGTTATGATTGCAAAAATCAAGCTAGAGAACAACATCTTTGGCTACAAATGGTGCAAGCGTTTCGGCTCACTTGCCTTTGCTACAGTCTTCATTGGTGCCGGTAGTGGTTATGTATTTGACCTTTTCAATTGGTCATACAATAGCCAGTTTGGCACCACAGTAGGAACCGTTTGCCTCGTTGCAATCCTCTTGTGTGCGATATCCGGTATTATTGGATGTCTGCAAGAGAGGCATTAAGTAAAGTAGATGTTGTAGAGCGTAAAACTAACCGACCATTCTTTTCAGAATGGCCGGTTTCTTTTTTTTTAAATCCCACAAAAAACAGCATAGAACCCAAAACTTTTTCTTGACATATCCATATAAAAACATTTATATATCCTTAAACTTTTGTGGCAACTAGCAAATAGTTGTCTATTTTATCAAACTTATTGAGATGGTTAATGCTATGGGAAAAACAAGTCCAATACAATTTTTTAGACAAGTTAAACAAGAAGTAAAAAAAGTTACTTGGCCTTCAAAAAAAGAAGTAACACAAGCAACTATTATGGTTATGATTATTGTTGCAGTTGCATCAATATTCTTCTTTTTTGTAGATTCAATTTTTGGCGCTATAGTACGCTCAATATTTCAATATTAGGAGTTAACTTATGACAGCACGTTGGTATGTTGTAAATGTATATTCAGGCTCAGAAAAAAGAGTTGCTGAATCGATTCGTGAACAAGCAGTTCTTAAAAAAATGGACGATAAAATTTTAGAAGTTTTAGTTCCAACTGAGCAAGTTGTTGAGATTCGCAAAGGTGCAAAAGTTAATGCTGAGCACAAATTCTTCCCTGGCTATATCTTAGTTAAGATGGAAATGAATGACGATACATGGCATATCGTAAAAGATACTCCACGTGTTAGTGGTTTCTTAGGTAGCCATAACAAACCTCAACCAATCAGCCAAAGAGAAGTTGAACGTATTATGAATCAAATCGAACAAGGTATTGAACGCCCAACAACAGAAATCTACTTCGAAGTTGGTGAACAAGTTCGTGTAACAGATGGTCCTTTCGCATCATTTGTTGGTGTTGTTGAAGAAGTAAACACAGAAAAATCACGCTTAAAAGTTTCTGTTTCAATCTTCGGTCGTTATACAAGTGTTGAATTAGAATTCACTCAAGTTGAAAAAATTGCTTAATTTGTTTCAATTATAAAAAAATTAAAGCCTCTTTTTTAAGAGGCTTTTTTTATTCTTTCACCAACAAAATCAAACAACTCTTTTTTATACCTCTCCACATCTTCCTCATTCCAAAATTTCGCAAACAAGTTCATCAATTTTTCTAAAACTCCCATCTTCTTCAAAAACTCAAAAGACGCTTTATAATTTATATCATACACACACGCCATTATCATCAACGCCTGATCGCTCAAACTTTTAACATCTCTCTTATCCACTGACGTATGCCCCATAAAACATTCCAAAACCTTTTTAGTTGGTGTTTTATCTTTTGTTCTATTTTTAGGAGCAAAAAACAAATCTTCCATCTCTTTAAATTCTCTAGCCAACAAATAAAAATTTGCAATCTTATCTGCATCTCTAACTAAAAAGATATATTTTTTAACCTCATTTTTTTCATTTTCATCAAGTTTCAAATATTCCTCATCCTCATATAATTCTTCAATCAAATGACCATGATGTTTTATCGCCAAATTAACTTTCGCCACACCAAAATCCACATCGTCTTTTAATAAACCGGCCCCATACACCCCATGGTCCACATTAAAGCAAACTGCTTCATAAAATCTCCCCAAATCATGCAACAACACTGTAGCCTTCATCAAATCAATCTCTAAATGATTTTCCTTTTTATAAATTTCTTCATTTTTTAATATCATATTACCAGCGCCCAGCACCTGATACGAATGTCGACTCTTTTCTTCAATCAACTCTTTTCCACGTTCTTCTTTTACAAGCCCTTTATTTAGTTCTATCTCTTTTCCTAAAATCTCTTTTGCTTTACTTAGATACATATCAACCTCCCAAATCATATCTCAACAATATACCCACAAAGTAAATAAAGTATAAAAAAAAGAAGGAAACTTTTTCAAATTTCCTTCTCAAAACTTTAGGTTTCTATTAGAATCCTTCAGAATCTAAGCGTTTACGCAACTGTTTTCTAGAGCGTCTGATAGCTTCTGCCTTACGACGTGTCTTTTTCTCAGAATTTTTTTCATGACAACGTCTTAATTTCATTTCTCTGAAAATACCTTCACGTTGCATTTTTTTCTTCAAAATCTTCAAAGACTGAGCTACGTCATTACCAATAACAGTAACTTGAACCACTTAAATCACCTCATTTCTAGTATCTAAATTGTTAAAATTATGAGTGCTTATAACATATATTTTTTAGAATGCAAATAAAAAATGACCTAAAAATCATAAAAATAACATTTTTTTAAGAACTTTTTTATACAATCCACTCCGTTTTAAATAAAATACGACATAATACAAGGATTTGAGATGATAAAAAACACAAACAACAACATAAATGCATACGAAATAATTGAAAACAACGAAGGTGAAATGATGGTTATGCTATATGCACACCCCAATACACCTCAAAACCCAACTTTTCATCTAAACGAAAAAAACAAATGCTTAGAATTAAATCGCAATGCAGAACAAAAAATCATAATCCAAGATATTACTGCCGACAATGTTGAAAAAATCAAAAAACAAAACAATCTATATGTATGTGAATTAACCTATTCCAAAGACGAAAACGAAGAAAGCGAAATTGTTCACGCCTACATTGTTCCTCTAGATAAAAAATAATTTACATTTTTTCATCAAAACTTTGCACCACCCAACAATTTTCTGTTGTTTTTAAATTTAGTATTGATATGCTAATAGGTGATTTTTTGGTAAATACTTAAAAGGATAAAATAATGTTAGATATAAAATTTATTATAGAGAACCCAGCTCTTGTAAAAGAAGGGTTACAAAAAAAAGGCTACACACAAGAACAAATAGATATAGATGCTCTTATCGCATTACACTCAGAAGTTAATAAATTAAAAACATCCACCCAAGCTCTAGCAGAAGAAAAAAATCGTTTAAGTAATTCCATTAAATCGGCAACCCCAGAAGATCGTCCAAACATCATTGCAAAAAGTAAAGCCATTGGTGAAGAGTTAAAAAATGAGCAAGAACGCCTAGATGAAGCTCAAAAACGCTTTGACAATATTATGTGGCGCATGCCAAACCTTCCTTGCGAGCATTCTCCTGTTGCAGCAGATGAAGAAGGTAACGTTGTTATTAAAAAAGTTGGCGAACCTACAAAGTTTGATTTTGAACCTAAAGACCATATTGAATTGATGGAATTAAACAACTGGTCTGAATTAGAAAGAATAACCAAAGTTTCTGGTGCAAGAACATATGCCATCAAAAACGAGTTATCTCGTTTAGAATTAGCAATGCATATGCTTGTTTTAGATAAACTTGCAAACCACGGTTTCACAACCATTACTGTTCCATCTTTATCTAAAGAACGTCCATTATATGGTATGGGCTATCTTCCATTTGCTCAAGATGAAATTTATTACATGCCTGCAGATGACACATACCTTTCAGGTACAGCAGAATTAGTTCTAAATTCTTTACATGCAGATGAAATTTTAACAGAAAACGACCTACCTATTTTATATGCTGGTTTTTCTCCATGTTTCCGTCGTGAAGCAGGCGCTGCCGGAAAAGACACTCGTGGTTTAGTTCGCGTACACCAATTCTTAAAAACAGAACAATTTGTTATCTGTAAAAACGACATAAATGAAAGCGAAAAATGGCATAAAAAACTTCTAGAAATTTCAGAAGAAGTATTACAAGACTTAGAACTTCCATACCAAGTATTAGAAATTTGTACAGGTGATATGGGTGCTCCAAAATATCGTCAATACGACCTAGAAGCTTGGACCCCATCTCAAAATTGTTATCGTGAAACACACTCTTGCTCAAACATCACAGAATGGCAAGCTCGTCGTACAAATTTAAGATACCGTGATAACAAAGAAGGAAAAGTTAGATTTGCACACACCTTAAACAACACAGGTATTGCAACACCTAGAATTTTAGTTCCTTTCATGGAAAACCACCAACAAAAGGATTACACTGTTCGTATCCCTGAAAAATTACAACCATATATGAACGGTAAAAAATTCATTGGTAAAAATGCCAAATAATTAAAACAATCAAAGGAAAGCTATGAAAAAAGTTGATAAAATTGTTAACTTTATGCGTTCATTAGAAGAAGTTTGCATTGTCCAAAGAGATTTACTCTTATACAATGGTCTAATTGAAAACGATGCAATGCATATTTTCAAGCTTTCCTTTCTTATTATGCTAATACGCCCATATCTAAAACAAGAAGTTAATTACACAAAAATGCTAGAATTAGCACTTGTTCACGATATCGCAGAGGGCAAAGCTGGTGACTATACTGCAGCCAACCAAATAGCCAACCCCAACCTAAAAGAAGAAAAACAATTAAAAGAAATAAAAGCAATTAAAGAGTTAAAAAAACTCCTCCCCCCACCTCTTGATAAAAAGATTTATAACCTATATCAAGAATACGAAAAAAAAGAAACTCTAGAAGCAAAAATAGTATCAGCCCTAGATAAATTAGAAGCAAATCTCCAAGCTAATCAATATAAAGATGGCGATGTACGTTATTGGAAAAAGTGTGAAAACGGCGAAGAATACTACAAAATGGCTCTAAAGAAAAAACCAATCGTTGCAGAAATAAACGAAAAAATCATTACAGACCTTGAAAAAACTATCATTTCATTATCCTCAGAAAACATGAAAAGATGTAAAGTAAAAATCAAGGATAAAAAATGCTAATATATACCGATAAGAAAAAAATAAAACGTCAAAAAATAAAACGCATAACCATAGCTCTAACCACAATAGTATTGATTATTTTAAATACTTATTATTTTTCGGTTAAGCTTCACTCTACAAACCAAACTCTTATCAAATATTCAACCCTTAAACCAGATAACGGTTGGTATAACAACAATACTCCAACACATATATTCTCCTCACCATCAAACAAACATATAGCTATTCTAATCCCTCAAACCATAAACAAAACCAATAGCTTATCTATCGCTAAAAGTTTTTCAAAAACAATTCCCAATAATCAATATCTTTTCTTAGATAAACAATTAAAAGACACACAATATCTTTTAGATTTAGCAAATATATACAATAACAACATCAAATTATCCAACACCCCTAAAAACATCTTTGTTTCTAATAATTTAGATACTCTACAACCATACATAAACAAACACAACCTCACCCCTATTATCATAAACACAACCAATCTTGATACAATCCCCAATGCATCTCTCATAACAACGCTTAATAAACAATATTTCCCTCAATCATCATCTCCTTCAAATCAACTAGAAGAAGAAGAATTTTCTCTAAAAGCTTTTGCAATAGAATATTCTCCCTTCATTTCCTCTATTATAAACAACAAAAAAACAATCCCTTTTAGCAAAAAAAATGAACTCTTAAAAAACATTTCCATTTGTATAATATCAACCAATAACCAACCAACCTGTATACACAATAACAACCAATCACTCATAAAAAATATCACCACACTAAAGAGCGAACTTCCTAAAAATAAAAAAATAAAAAAGCTATATCTATTAACGTCTTTTAACCAAATTAATCCCAATTCAACCAATATTACACTAAAAAACACAGGATTATACTTTGAATTTGGCAAACGCAATTCAATATTACTACCAAACTCACCCGATTTACTTGATTTTAAGCAAGCAATATCTACATTAAAAACAAATGCAAAAATAAACCCAACATATCATAACCAAGATATGAAACTATATCAATTTAGAGCTGTGGAGGTAAACCTAAATGACAACATATAACGGATATGAAATAAATTACACCATCGAAGAGCTAGAAAAAATGACAACTACTGATATGACCGATGTTACATTAATATCTAAAGAACATCCATCATACATAAATCTAACAGATGGTGACAAAAAAGCGCTAGAACATTTAGTAATCGCCGCAAAAATTCTAAACAATGTTGCCCTCATTCAAGATAATGCATTAAATATCCCTCAAAAAAAAGCTCTAACAGAAGCCTCACAAAAAGGAGACCACCACGCAACTCTCGCTCTTAAATTATTTAATTCCTTAAATGGTGTTGCAGGTCTTAACGGTATAGATGAAAAACCAATAACCATATTTAAAGACTTAAACACACCAATTGGTAAAAACTTTTATCCAACAGATTTAAGCATTGAAGAATTTCATACCATCTTGCTAAAAATGTTCAACAACAACCAAATAGAAGAAATAAAAAAAATTCTTTCTTCTCGTACAATGGTAATACGTGATAACGATATTCTCAAAGCCATAGATTATACCATTTATTTTAAAGAAGAATTTTCACTTATGGCAAACGAATTAGAAGTAGCCTCTCATTACACAACAGATAATCTATTTAAAGAATATTTATCCTGGCAAGCCCAAGCTCTTCTTCAAAACAATGAAGATATGGATATGCTAGCAGATAAACACTGGGCCTTAATGCAAGACACCCCTTTAGAATTCACAATTAGCCGTGAAAACTATGATGACGAGATGACATCAACTGTTTTAGAAAATAAAGCATTAAAAGCTCTAATCCAACAACACAATATTGAAGTTGTTGCCAAAGATATGTTAGGCGCAAGAGTTGGTATCCAAAATAAAGAAGGCACCAAACTTCTCCTCCAATTCAAAGATGTAATGGCAACTTTAAGCTCAAAAATGCCATATGCTGATAAATACGAACAAACCATATCTCAAAACGAAGATATAAAACAAACAATGGTTGATGTTGATTTAGTTTCTTTAACTGGCGACTATGCTCAATGTCGTGGAGGAATGACCGTTGCTCAAAACCTCCCAAACAACGATAAATTGTCAATCAAAACCGGAGGCGGTCGACGCAATGTTTACCACCGTCAAGTTCGCTCTAGCCATGACCCAATCCGCACTCAAAAAATGCTAAATACATTTCTCCATCCATCATTCCACCAATATTATAACACCGAAGCCGACCATATCTTTGTTATTGGACACGAAAATGGACACTCTCTAGGCCCTTCTTCAGAGTATCAAAACTCCCCAGGAATTTGTAAATCAATCATTGAAGAAAACAAAGCCGACACAATCTCCATTGCTTTCATGCCAGAATACTTAAAAAACGGTGTTATAAATGAAACTCAATTAAAAGAAATTTACACCTCTTGGATAACCAGAAGATTACTTCTTTCCTCCAAACCAATCTTTCCAACAGAAACATATAAGATTGTAGATTTAATAGAGTTCAACAAATTACTCCAATGTGGTGCAATTTATTTTGATGAAAACAAACTATTACATATCGAATTTGATAAAGTAAGCCCAGCAATTTATGAACTATTAAGTGAGGTAATAAACATCCAATTATCCAAATCCCCAGAACTCGCCAAATCTCATATTGATAAATATTCAACATGGAACGAACTCCATGAATACATTTCATCAACCCAAAAGAAACTTGGCGTAAAAAAATACAAAAATATTGTAAGCTTTTTTGAAAATTAAATTGCAAAGCAAAAATATAAAAGCTATAAAATAGATAATAATTTTTTAGGAGACTAATAATGTTTGGAAAATTTTTCTATGGACAATACTCTTTATCTGAAGCATTTTGGAAATGGTCAGTTTTAGGTCTTTTTTTCCTAGGTGGTATTTCTCGCTTACTTATGATAATGCTAAAACAAACCGTAAATTACGACCCAAACTTTTTACGTGTAGCCATTAACTCTCTATCATTCATCCAAATGAATTCCTCTGCTTTAGTTTGGTTTTGCTTCTATGTAGCATCCTTCCTTGCAACTGTTGCATATTCTTTCATTTGCATTGGTGGAATGTACAATACATATCGTGAATACGAAAAAAGCAAGGTCCTTGCATTCATTTGTATGGCAATTGTTTGGATAGAAATATATTTCGCAATATCTTCTACAATTTACTAAAAAAAGGAGTTTTTACTCCTTTTTTTTATACAATCCACACCCCAAAAAAAATACTCATTATAAACCATTTGTTAACTCAAATATTGTATTCTACAATATATAAATGAACTTTTTTTAAGAGGAACAAATGCGTTTCATTGCTTTATTGTTATCAACATTTCTTTTTATCAACTCAGCTCATTGTACAATAATTGAGCTAAGCCCACAAGAAACACGCTTTGCAGCAATGCGTGCCAATAAAGTAAATGCACGCTCAGGCCCAAACATTCGTTACCCAATAGAGTGGATATATCAACAACAATACCACCCCGTTGAAATCATTGCCGAATACGACCAATGGCGTAAAATCAAAGACTTCGAAGGCACAATATCATGGGTAAGAAAAAACCTATTAACAAATGCAAGATACGTAATAATCACAGAAGTTGGTGAAAACAACATCTATTCAAAAGAAAGCCTAAATTCAGATGTAATTGCTCGTGCCGAAAATGGTGTAATTGCAAAAATTAATCGTTGCACATTAAACTTTTGCAACCTCGAATTTGAAAACAATATAAAAGGATGGATGCCAAAAAATTCAATTTTTGGGGTAAAAAGTAACGAAGAAATAAAATAAAAAGGACTAAATAGAATGAAACATCAAAAAAAATACATATTTATTTCTTTAATATCCGCGATATTTATCGCATCATTTAATGCGCACTCCAAAACTCAACTCACCCCAAGCCATATATATAATTGGGCAAAAACACACAACATCAGTCGTCTTTATCAATTTAAAAAATATATAAACTTATATGACAAAAACCAAAATACTGCACTTTGCATTGCTCAACAACAACACGACAAAGTTTCCTATTCATTACTACTAAAATATGGTGCAAGCACTGATGTTCCTTGCCATATACCACTAGAAAACTTCAAAGAACCACCTCAACCAAAACAAATTGATTACACCAAAACAGCTCTGTTCGTTATTGGCACAGGTGCAACAGCAGCCACTGCCCTTAGTTTAGAAGGAGGAGGTAGTGGTTCTTCAGAACAATGTCCACTAGGCTATTCAACAATGTATGCTGATGTATCTTCTTGTGGTAAAACAGGTTCTCTAGGCTGGACATACGAATCCAAAGGTAGCATCAAAGGCAAACCTTGTGGTAAATGCACCCCTCTTACATGTAAAGACAATTCAAGCATTGAATACACAAACGAAAGCTCTTGCCCTACTTTAGATACCCTTAAAGCCACATCCGTATCACCCTATGGTTTAAGTGGTGATTTAAATTGTTATACTTGCCATTATCAATGTAACCCTCAAAACAACTCATACTCATCTCCTCAAGATTGTAAATCAGATTTTAATGGCAACGATTGCGCCACCACCACAACAACAAATACAAACATTGGACAATCAGAAACAATAACTTGTTATTCACCAAACGCTTGTGATTTATCAATCTATGACACTCCAGATGTTTGCCCAAACAACTACACACCAGCATCAAGCTGTAAAGATGCAAACTCAATGTTACATCACAAATGTACATGCGATACTCAAAACGGCTATTACTCTGATAAAACATCATGTTTAACAGATGAACACATCAACAACAAAGGCTTTTTATGTGATGGCAACTCATCAGGTTGCATAACCAGAGGAACTCCAAGAGATTGCGATACAGATACCACAACAAGCACAGCTCAAACATATAATGGATTAGTTTATGTAAGCTCTGAAGAAAAAGGATTTTCTGGTGAAAACACCTGTTTCTTGCACACATATAAATGTGATGCAGCAAACAACTTCTTTGATTCAATCGATGATTGTAAAGGCGCATTTACATCTTGCTCTCCAACCACAATTACCACCAACGAAAACGTAACATACTCTTGTTATATTCCAAACACTTGTGACACATCAAGCTGGTCTCATCTTATTACTCAATCCGATGGGCAAAAATGTCCCACCGGAACTAAACCTTTTGATACCTGTACCGATACAACAGGTACATATGCTAATTGCCTTTGTAATGAATCTACATATTTCAGCAATCCAACAGATTGTGAAAATTTTTATAAACAAACAGGCTTTAGTTGTACCACATCTGGTTATTGTCACACAAAAGGAAGCGCTATAGATTGTAACAAAGACGACAATTACGCAACAAAAGTTGAAAATTGTGGCAATGGTTCAAATCCAGATGCTTGGAAACTAACAAATAACACAAATGGCTTTTCTGGTGGAGAGCGTTGTTACAAATGCGCTCCCCAAAAATGTGAATCTGGTTTTGCATACATCTCCGAACCAACAGGCCTAACAATAACCAAAACTGCAACTCAATATTATTCAGGTTACAGCCCATGCTATACTTACACAGCTCAATGTAACACCTCTAACAATTATTTTACCTCACCAACTGATTGCTCATCCGCATTTCCTGGAAATGATAATTGTAATAAAATCACAACACAAGACATATCTCTTTTAGATACCTCAAATGGCTCCACTGAGACAACCCAAACACTAAATTGCTATACACCAAACAACACTTGCGATACAACCGGCTGGATAAACCCAATTTCAGGCAACACCTGTGGCGAAGGCTACATCAAAAATAATAACAATTACTGCAAATCCCTAACCGATGAATTTGTAGATTGTATCTGTGATGTCTCCCACGGCTATTATCCAGATGCAACTTCCTGCTTAAACGATGAAAATAAAAACAATAAAGGATATTTATGTAACGGCAATGATTATGGTTGCATAACCAGAGGAACTCCAAGAGATTGCGATACATATACCACAACAAGTAACGCCCAAACATATAATGGATTAGCTTATGTAAGCTCTGAAGAAAAAGGATTTTCTGGTGAAAACACCTGTTTCTTACACACATATAAATGTGATGAAGCTAACAACTTCTTTACATCTCCAACCAATTGTGAAAGCAAGTTTACATCTTGCTCTTCAACCACAATTACCACCAACGAAAACGTAACATACACTTGTTATATACCAAACACTTGCGATACATCTAGCTGGAGCAATCCTCAAACCAATGCAACAGAAAACCTTTGCCCACAAGGAACTACAAAAACAAACACATGTACCGATACAACAGCAACATACATTGATTGCCCTTGTAATGAAACCTCATATTTCAGCGATTCTACAGCTTGTGAAAACTTTTACAAACAAACAGGATATAGCTGTACTCCATCTGGTTATTGCCACACCCAAGGAAATCCTTTAGAATGTAACAAAGCCAATAATTCTGCAACAGATGTTAAAAATTGTGGCGATGGTACAAATCCAGATGCTTGGACATTAAGTAATGAAACTGACGGATATTCTGATAATAAACCTTGTAAAATATGCGCACCAGCTAGTTGTCCTAATAATTCTTATGTTTCTATAACAACAAATTCAAATGTTACTATAACCCAAAACCCAAGTAGTAATTATTCAGGTTACGACCAATGCTATACTTACACTGCTCAATGTAACACCTCTAACAATTATTTTGCCACCCCTGCTAATTGCTTATCAGCATTCCCTGGAAATGACGGTTGTAACAACATTACAATACAAGACATATCTCTTTATGCTACCTCAAATAGCTCCACTGAGACAACCCAAACACTAAACTGCTATACACCAAACAACACTTGCGATACAACCGGCTGGATAAACCCAATTTCAGGCAACACCTGTGGCACCGGTTTTGTTATAAATAAACATTGCAAATCCCTAACCGATGAATTTGTAGATTGTATCTGTAACAATGAAGATGGATATTATGACGCATCTAATTACACACCAACCCAAGGCTATGAAACAATAACCAAAGAATTAAATAACACAGGTTACATCTGCTACAAAAAAGGCAACAAATCTCCATGTGGAATAGTTGATGGCATTCAAACTACTACCCAATGTATAGAATATACTGGTCTATCATTAACCCAAACACCAGCAGGTCAAACCGGTGAAGATACCTGTTATAAATGTAGCTATACCTGTAATGAAACAGACCACTTCGCAAATCCATCTTCATGTCCAAGTGCTTTTGAAGGAAACGCATGTAAAACTGAAATCATAAATGGTATTGAATGCACAACACCTCAAACTTGCGATACATCTAGCTGGAGCAATCCTATAACCGATGCAACAGGAAACATTTGTCCACAAGGAACAACAAAAACAAACACATGTACCGACACAACAGCAACATACATTAATTGCCCTTGTAATGAAACCACCCATTTCAGCAATCCAACAGATTGTGAAAACTTTTACAAAGAAACAGGCTATGGCTGTACCCCATCTGGTTATTGTTACACTAAAGGCGATCCTTTAGAATGTAAAGATGGCTTCAAAACAAATGCTATCGATTGTACCGACGGCACCACAACAAAATTCAACTACAAATTGTTAACATCAATAAGCGATGGTTTTGCTAATGGTCTTCCTTGTTATAAATGCGCCCCATCTACTTGTCCTAATAATTCTTATGTTTCTATAACCACAACCTCAAAAATATTAACCATCAATAAAACTTTAACCAGCGAATATTCCGGTAACACTCCGTGCTATACATACTCATACCAATGCAACAATTCAAGCAATTACTATAACTCATCAGCCGAATGTTTAGCCAAATATCCAGGAAACGTTCAATGTAATACACCTATAGCTCAAACCATAACCTTAACAGATACAGCTAACGGTTCATCTAACAATATAACCGTTAACTGCTACCAACCAAGTGGCTATTGTGATGTAATTTCATGGAAAAATGCTATTGACGGCAATAGCTGTAAAGATGGCTCAATAAAAAATGGCAACAATTATTGCAAATCTCTAAACGATGAAGTTATCGATTGTATCTGTGATAATGACAATGGATATTATACATCCTCAGAATACACCGCCAATGAAGGCTACGAAACAATCACCAAAGACATCGGTGGTATAATTGGAACTTGCTATAAAAAAGGCTCCCCAAAATCATGTCCAAATGAAGAAGGCGTTCAAAAAGAACCATGTACATCTTACGATGGCCTAATTCTAGACCAAACAATAGTAGGATACAGTGGTGAAGATACCTGTTATAAATGTAGCTATACATGTAATTCAACTAAAAACTTATATGATAATACATCTGCTTGCCAAAACACATATAAAGGAAACTCTTGTGACGAAACAACAATCATAAATGGTATTGAATGCGTAAGTCCTAAAGTTTGTACAAATGTGGCATTTGATTATAATGGTGTTAGCTCTATAAAGTGTCCAACAGGTTCAATTATTGATACATCTCGTGGCACAAATGGTTATGCCTGTGTAGATACATCGTACACTTACTACTATTGTAAGTGCGATGACAGCGAAGGTAGCATATACTACTCTTCCCCCGAAGAATATGAAAGTATCGCTGAAAACAAAGGTTACAACTACACACAAACATCTAGTGGATACAATAAGTATTGTTATAGCAAAAACGCAAACTCCCCAAAAACTTGCCCAAACAATACCTATGCAACAATCTCTCAATCTGGCTCAGATAAAATTACCATAGCAACATCTGATACAGCAAATTACTCTGGCGAAACAACATGCAAAAGCTATATATCAACTTGCATAAAAAATACTCATATTTCACCAGAAGTTTGTAAACAAACATATACAAATAACTCTTGTGACCAAGAATACTCAAAGACCCTAACCTTACAAACCACATATAATGGTACAACCTCTACTCAAGACATTAAATGTTATGGTCCAAACACTTGTGACAGAACTATATATCCTTACCAAACCAGCTGTCCAACCCAAATGAATTACGATAGTACAACCGGAACATGTAAAGACCTAACCGGAACTTATATTAACTGCCTCTGCAATGAATCAACTACATTTACTAATAAAGATACTTGTGAAGCAAAAACTGGATATATTTGTACAAAAGATGAAACATATGGTTGTCATTACCCAACATCAGAAATTATAGAGTGTAATAACGGTTATGCAACAATCAGTATTAATTGTGGAAGTAGCTCTCTCAAAGGAACTGCCCAAAATACAGGCTGGAAACTAACCTCTGAAAACGGACAAATCTCTGCTGGAGTAAAATGTAAAAAATGTGAACCTATCGATTGTGCTAGCGAATATTCAACAACATACCAACAAATAGAAAACTGTACAACCAACCGCAAAGAGGGATGGAATACAGGTTGGATTTTCACTTCTTCTGGAAGATCTGGCGATAGCGTTTGTGGTAAATGTAGTGCAAAATCCTCTTGTGATGTTGGCTATACTGCGTGCAATACTTATAGCAATCTAGTATTATCTAAACACGTAAATAAATATTACCAAGGCAACAACGCTTGTTATACATGTAGCTACACCTGTGATGAAAATTCCAATCGTTTTGATTCAATTCAAAATTGCCAAAACAAATATGGCGAGAACCCTTGTAAAGATACTGATACAATAACAATAACAACCCCTTCTCAAACAAAAACTTGCTACCTCCCATCATTTGATTGTAGTAGTGCTTCTTATGGCGATAGAGAATTCTATAGCGCATGTCCAGCCAATACTTATATGGGCAACAGATACTGTAAAACCCCTAATGATTACGAAGATAATTATAAAAAAGAATGTCTCTGTGATACATCAAAAGGCTATTATTCATCAACCACTAATTTCCCGGGGTGGTATGCTAACTATGATGAAACCTCAAGATGTTATACAAAATCTAATCAGATGAAAGATTGTCAAACAGGTTATGCAACAGAATATAATAACTCAACTTGTACCACAAACACCAACAAAAATGGTTGGACTATAGATGTAAGTCAAACACCTTCACATTTCCATGGTGACGCCCCTTGCTATCAATGTGTCGAAAAAGAATGCTCTCAAGGCGTTCGATTCCCTAATGGCACAGGTGTAGATCAATGTCCATCTGTATCAGGATCTTCAAGCCCTTGGTTTGCCGATGTATACACCTCCCTATTTTCAGAAACCAACTATTCAGGAGACGTTCCCTGTGGTGCTTGTCATTACTTCTGCAACACTAGACTTTCTTCTTATAGTTCTAATTGTACAAATAATTGCGTAACTCTTTCATACTCAAACACCACATTTGATTTCGATATTACCTGTAAATTTAACGCCAACTTCTGCACAGGTTCAACACAATACTATACCAAAGAAGAGTGTGAAGCTGCTAATCCAGAGTATTACTGCAAACTAGAAGCAAGTTACAATGGTTCAGATCTTGATCACTACTGCTATGTACCAGACACTCCAAGCCCATCCTCAAGCCACCAAACCTTTATTGGAAAAACCGGTCAAACAGGAGAAACTATCATCAACCCAACCGATGAAACAATCTCAATGCAAACCTTTGGTGATAACACTTTTATTGGTATGTACACTAAAACTGGTGGAACAGCCATCAACGAAGGTAAAATTGAAATCACCGGCGATACCGGTACTGCCATTGGTATCTTAGGTGATGGTCAAAACACCATCGAAAACAAAGGTATAATAAACGTATCAGGTCAAAACGCATACGGCATCAAAGTTATTGATGGTACAGGCACATCTATTACCAACAGTGGCGAAATAAACGTATCTGCAACATCAGATGCTTATGGTATCTACATCGAAGAAAATGGTAACCTAGCAACCGTTACCAACACCGGTACAATCTCAATCAATAGCAACTTAAACGATGAAAACAACGCCATCGTCCTAAATGGTGCCGAACTTCGCAACCAAAACCAATTTAATGTTGAAGGCGATTTAGATATAAAATCTCTACAAGCAAGAGCCTTTGTTGTTGA
>JAEIGA010001558.1_pt1 | contig 35836 bp, 60 predicted proteins | sample 9270691 | NCBI WGS metagenome assembly JAEIGA01 (sample SAMN17057246, study PRJNA624740) | gut metagenome | biome: biome; isolation source: fecal sample | host: Bos grunniens | place: China: Xizang | collected 2019
GAGAATGACGATCACAATGCAGGAGCGAAGTATAAGGAATGGGCGCAACAAGGTTACATAACAGTCTGTGAGGGCAATGATATTGACCTGACATTGTGTGCTGATTGGTTCTATACCTTACTCAAAAAGCACGGTATCACGCTTTACAAGTGTGGGTACGATCAGAGGTTTGCAAGAGATTGGCTTAACCGTATGGAAGAATACGGCTGGACAAAGCAGTATGGTGAAGTGGAAATGGTGCTACAGAATGCGCCGACTTTGAACAACGCAATACTACTGGTTGAGGCTGATTTGAAAGCAAGGCTTATAAACTACAACGAAAATCCCGTTGACCGTTGGTGCTTTTCAAATAGCTGTCTAAAGTTAAATGACCAGAGACAGGCATTATGCGTAAAGGCAGAAAACGCAAAGAAAATAGACGGCTCAGTTACTTTGATCTCGCTGTATGAAATGTATAGACGTTATCGCAGTGACATGAGAAAGCTCTTAGGAGGTGATTCATAGAATGGGGTGGCTTGACAAACTTTTCCGGAGACCACCGAAAAACCGGAAATTCGCTCCAACTCTGGACGGCTTTATGCCGATATTCTCGCAGTTCGGTACAAATATCTACGCATCAGACGTGGTTCAGCAAGCCTTGAAATGTATCGTGGACGAAATGAAGAAGCTCAACCCTACACATATACGATACAAAGGCAATGACCCTACGCCGGTTCGTGGAAACGTTCAGAATGTTCTTGACAATCCAAACCGCATTATGACAACCTCCGAAATGCTTGAAAAGACGGTATGGCTGTTACTGATGAATTACAATGCCTTTATCGTGCCTACCTATTTTACTTGGGTTGATGAAAAGACAGGCGTGGAACAGCGATATTATGACGGCTTATATCCGATAAATCCTACTCAGGTAGATTTCATTGAGGATGCAAGCGGTAGGCTGTTTGTTCACTTCATGTTCTGGAATGGCTATGACACAACAATAGCCTATGATGATCTCATTCACATCAAATACAACTACAGCGTGAATCAGTACATGGGAGGCAATGAGTTCGGACAACCCGACCATAGGGCTTTGCTGGACACACTGGAATTGAATAACACGCTGTTACAAGGTGTTGCAAAGGCAATGAAAGCCTCATACGCAGTCAATGGCGTAGTAAAGTATAACACTCTCATGGATGACGGCAGAACAGAGGCGGCGTTGAAAGAATTGGAGGCAAAACTCAGAAACTCTGAAAGCGGTTTCCTGCCGCTCGACCTGAAAGCTGATTTTACTCCGCTCAATCATACGTCAGCCCTTGTAGATGAACCAACGCTCAAATTCGTTGATGAAAAGATTCTCCGTAATTGGGGCGTTCCGCTGTCAATCTTGACCGGTGACTACACAAAAGAGCAGTACGAAGCATTTTATCAGAAAACACTTGAACCACTGATTCTTGCAATCTCCCAGGCGTTTACGAAAAAGATGTTCACCGACCGTGAACGTGCTTTTGGTAACAGAATTGAGCTGTACCCGAAAGAGCTTATCTTTATGACGGTATCTCAAACGCTTGAAATGATAAAGATGCTGTCACCTACAGGTGGACTATTTGAGAATGAGAAACGTGTGGCGTTAGGTTTACGACCTCTGCCTGAATTAGAGGGTAAACGCTATATGTCACTCAACTGGATAGATGCAGAACAGGCTAATCAGTATCAGGTGGGAAAAGATGCAAAAGTCAATGTGGATATTGTCGATGAAGAAAAGCAGGAGGTTTAATTATGCTTGAAATCACATTTAAGAACGGAAATACAGTCACATACAAGGCTGAGAGTTTCACTGATTACAGCTATCTGGGTGAAGTGTTTGTCGTGATAAAAGACGATAAGTGGATAGGTTTTTACAGCATGGATATGATCGCATTCATTGAGTTCAAGGAGGCTTAAACATGGAAAAAAATCCCTTGGAAAAGCGTTCATACAGTTTTGAAGTGAGAGCAGAGGAAACTGAGAACGGCAACGTCATCACTGGTCGCCCTATCGTCTATGATTCTCGAACAGATTTAGGCTGGTTCGATGAAATCATCGAGCGTGGTGCGCTTGACAAAACCGATCTGACAGATGTTCGCTTTTTGGTGAATCATGACACAAGCAAAATTCCTCTTGCTCGGTCAAGAAGGAATAACGGAAACAGCACAATGCAGTTATCCGTGGATGATTTCGGAATGAGCATTCGAGTGACCCTTGACACTGAGAATAACTCAGAAGCAAAGGCACTGTATTCTGCCGTACAGCGTGGTGACATTTCTGGAATGTCATTTATGTTCAGCATCAACGGGCAGGAATGGGATGATCTCGAGAGCGAACATCCCACAAGGCGTATCAAAGACATAGGCTCAGTTGTTGAAGTCAGCGCAGTGACATTTCCTGCGTATGAATCAACTGAAATAAATGCACGAGGCAAAGAGGCATTGGACAATGCCCGTTCTGCTTTGGAGAAAGCCAGAAGCCAGAATGCAAAATCAGTGGACACTGATCTTGAATTACTCAAAGCCAAAACAAAAATTTTAGGAGGTATCTAAAATGCGAAAGAAATATCTCGAAAAGAGACTTGCGAGACTGATAGAAAAACGTGACAAACTCGCACAGCGTGCCCTTGCATCTGAGGATGCTAACGAGGTTCGGTCTATTAATGATGAGCTTGCAGAGCTGAATGAGGATATCACTGACACTCAGGAAGAACTTGATGCAATCAAGGCAGATGAAGCCGCAGCTTCCAATGCTGGTAATGATGATAGTTCTGCTCAGAATCAGCAGAGATCACAGCCCCCAGCCAATGCACAGCACGTCAACGCTGGTGTAGTTGGGTCATTTGGTATGGGTGCTACCAATTCTCAGCAGAGAGAGAACACCGACCCCTATGCAACTATGGAATACCGTCAGGCGTTCATGCGTTATGCACAGACCGGTGAAGCTATTCCGGAAAATTTAGCAAGACGTGACAACATGGCTGCTAACATCAATAAGCTTGGTGCTACCATTCCGACTACTGTGCTGAATGAGTTTATCAATGAAATACGAAAGGTATACGGTAATCTGTATGCGAAGGTTAGAAAGCTCAACATTCAGGGAGCTGTCAAAGTCCCTATTGCTGAGTTACAGGCTACGTTCAAATGGGTTACTGAGAGTACAGTAGCTCCGAGAGAGGACGGCGGCAAAATCAATGAATTTGTGGAGTTCAGCTACAACATGGCTGAAATCCGTGTAGCTCAGACACTTCTTTCAAGCATCGTAACAATTGATCTCTTTGAGAGGGAGATCGTCCGCATTATGCTTATTGCATATATGCAGGCTATGGACACCGGCATCGTCAAAGGTACTGGTAACGGTCAGATGCTTGGTATTCTTAATGACCCCCGTGTTATTGCAAATGGCAATGTGGTAGAGATGACAGCGGCACAGCTTAACGATTGGACAGCATGGCGCAAGAACTTCTTTGCTAAACTCCCTCTTGGTTATCGCAAAGGTGAGTTCATATTCCCTCTTGCTACAGTTGATGCTTATCTCGAGACTATGGCTGATGCTAACAACAACCCGATTTTCCGTCAGGCAACAGGACTTGAAGTTAATGACGGTGACAGCCGTAACCCGAATGGCAGATTCTTCGGCAGAGACATTGCTCTGGTAGAGCCTGATATTATTCCGGACTTTGATTCTGCTAAGAGCGGAGACGTTATCGGTATTTTCTGGCAGCCGGAAGAATACGCAATCAATACCAATATGGTGTTTGGTATGCGCCGCTGGTTTGATGAAGATAGAAACGAGTGGGTAAACAAAATGCTCACTATCGTTGACGGTAAGGTGCTGAATCCTCACGGCATTTGGCTTATCAAGAAGAAGTAAGGAGGTAACGGCATGGACACTACTGTCAATGCACTGAAAAATCTTTATACAGCACTCGGCGGTACTAACGCTGACGTGGTGAATATTTCCACAATCCCAGACATGGTAAACGCTATAGCTACTCAGGTAGCGGCAAATGCTGAGGCAAATGCAACCGCAAATGAGAGCGCTGAAACTAATCCCTGATAGGAGGTAAAAGCAATGGTTAATAAGGATAGAATCGTTCCTGTTACGCAAATCGATCTTATTTCGCTTTATGGTCTTATCTTAAAGCTATCTCTGGATACAGCTCCGACAGTTTTAGAGGTGACTACAGGCATCGGTCAGTTCACTGTCGATGAGGCTGGCACATATATAGCTAATGAGCCGGTTCAGACGCTCAATTTCACAGCCGAATCCGGTACTGTGTACTTTGTACCTGCGTATGATTACAGCGGCTTTACTGCGAACGGTACGGCTGTCACAACGACAGGTGATGAAGTACTTGCAGATGACAGAACACTTTATAAGGCTGTTCTCAGCTCAGGCTCAATAGCAATCACCAAAGTCGGATTCTGATTCATAAAGGAGGCACGGGCAAATGATTTCAAATGCTGAGATGCTGACGAAAGTCAAAAATTCTTTAGGTATTCAAGGCGAATATCAAAATGACACTGTGACTGAGTATATAAGCGAGGTTGTAGCATTTCTGGTTGATGCAGGAGTATCTAAGGCGAATATCACTGCCGGAATCGTTGCCCGTGGTGTCTCCGACCTATGGAATTACGGCTCAGGTAATGGTAAGCTATCCGATTATTTCATGCAGAGGGCTACACAGTTGAGCTATAAAGGGGGCGGTACAAATGGCTGATTTCAAACCGTCATTTCCGTTCTCAACTCCGATTGAATTGCTTATACCGTCATATAAAAAGCAAAAGGGCGTTCCGGTCAAGTCTTTTCCTGTTACTGGTATAAGACTTAACTGCAGTTTTAAGACCTACGGTGGTACGGAAACAACAACGAATGATCTTTATACAGTGCTTGATACTGCAAATGTTGAAACGTGGTATCGACCGGATATAAAAGCAGACTGTAGAATCAAATTGCTGTCAACAGGTCAAGTGTATGAGATTATCGGCAATCCTGAAAACATTGAGATGCGTAATCAGTTTGTCAAGTTCAGGGTACAAGCCATTGAGGGCGGTGCTTAATCATGGCAAATATCGGAGGCAAAAAGTGGAATAAAGGCGGCAAGAAAAAGCGTAACACTCTGAGAGTTGATCTATCCGGTTTTACTGAGCTTATAACAAAGCTTGATGAAGTCGGTGGAAATGTGAAGAAAGCTGTCGATGATGCCCTTATTCAAGCGGCTGAGACAGTTCAAGAAGACACTCTGGATGCGCTTGAAAAACAAAATCTTCCGAGACAGGGAGTATATTCTCTTGGGCGTACCGAAAAGACAATAGTAAAGCCTACTGTTACATGGGTTGGCTCAAAAGCTTCGGCTGGTATTGGTTTTGATTATGCTAAAAAGGGTGCTGGTGGATTTCTGATTTCAGGAACACCGAGAATGAAGCCTGATAGGTCGCTTGAAAACATTTATGCCCGAAAGAAATATGCTGCGAAGTTGGTAGAGGATATGCAGAACGTCATCGGTGAATATATCGTTGATAAAATGGAGGAATAGCGAATGGAAGATACACTCATTCAACTGCTTGAAACCTTCGGCTATCCAGTTATTCGGCAAGGAAGTTTAGCTGAAAATAAAGCATATCCTGATACCTTCTTTACGTTCTGGAACAGCACCGAGGACGGGCAGAGCTTTTACGACAATGACACTGCAAGCGTGGTCTATGACTTTGACGTGAATGTATATGCGAGAAGTCCGGACGTTGCGTACAACCTTTTAGCTGAGGCAAGAAAGCTGTTAAAAACCAATGGCTGGATAATTGCTACTCGAGGCTATGACGTTCCAAGCGACGAAATAACACACGTTGGCAGAGGTATGGACGTTCAATATCTGGGATATGAGGCATTGAACGTCAGCATTTAACATTATTTCAAAATAATGTTTCACGTGAAACATTGAAAAACAATAGGAGGTTTTAACAATGGGTGAACAGCAGGTATTCGAGTTCAGAGGCGTTGATAGTCTGTATGTTGCAGAGGTCACTGAGGATGACGATACAGCTTACACTTGTTCTACGCCTATTCATCTTGCTCCGGTAGCGGAGATAGGCAAATCTACGGACAGTTCAAGCGAAGCACATTACTACGACAACAAGGCTATGATCGTTATTAACTCAGAGAGTGCGGACACTATTACAATCACAATGGCACCGCCTGAGTTACAGAAGCTTGCAATGATTATCGGAAAGTCCTTTGATGCCACAACAGGCATGATGGTCGATTCACCGAGACAGAACAAGTATTTTGCTATCATGTATCGTACAAAGGGTACTGACGGCAAGTACCGATATGTGAGCCGCCTCAAAGGTCAGTTCACAATTCCGGAGGAAACAAGCGCTACTGAGGATGACGGCACAGATACCAACAACACGAGCATCGAGTTCACAGGTATTTATACCGAGCATGAGTTCACTAAGGGCAAGTTCAACGGAACGACATGGGAAAAGGCAGGAGCAAAGGGTATTGTAGTTGATACCCGTTACGGTCTGGCTGATGTATCAGACTTTTTCAGCTCAGTACAGACACCTGATACTATTCAGGTAGCGAGTCAGAGTGTAGATCAGGGCGAATAATCTTTAAGCGGCGGCATCTTGAAATGTTGTCGCCTCTTTTTTAAAATCAAAGTCTAAATGGAGGGAAAAAATAATGGCAACACTTATGCTTAATATTTACAAGGCTGAAAATCACAATGAAATTGAAAAGACCTATAATGCAGAAAGCTATGATCTCATGCTTGGTACAGTCGAGGATTTAATTCAGCTCATTGACGTTGACAAAATGACAGACAACATTGCTATCGCAAGCATGGTCGTGAAAGGCTACGGCAAGCTGAAACCGTTCATCAAAGACATATTTCAGGGCGTTACTGACGATGAGCTTAATCGTGTGAAGGTCAAGGAGCTGATTCCGACATTCATTCAGATTTCCAAGCAGATCATTGATGATCTTGACATTATAAAAACGGGAAACTAAATGAGGGCGTACCGGATGATACGCCCATATACGATGTTCTGTTCGAGCTTGAAATGGATTTAACGGAGCGGTTCACTTCAATGACACCGCTGACATTGAGACGAGAAAAAGCCCGTGAAGTGTTCCTGCTCTTGAATCGGTATACCCGATATTCCAAAAAGCATAAGAAAAAGAACGAAAAGCAAATCATTCGTAAGCCTGCTGGAGATAACTGGTTCTGAGTAAGGAGGTGTGAATTATGGCAGAAAGAGATTTCACAGCGAAAATCAATGTTGATATTTCTGATCTAAAAAAATCCATGCAAGATGCTAAACAACAGGCTGCTATGGCAAATGCTGAGTTCGAGACTGTTGCCGCTACTATGGATGACTGGACGAAATCGAGTGAGGGTCTGGCTGCTAAATTAAATGCTCTCGAGAAAAAACTCAAATCTCAGGAATCTGTACTTAGCGTATATGAAGCGAGCCTTGCAGATACCCGTGAAGAATACGACAAAAACAGTAAGAAAATTGAGGAACTGAAAGCAAAGTTACAAGACCTTGCAAGCAAGGGCATTTCAAAGACCAGTGACAAATATACTCAGCTTGAAGCTGACTTGAAGTCTCAGACAAAGACTCTGGAGAGCTATGAGAGACAGCTCAAAAATCAACAGCGATCATATGATGACAACTCCAAAAAGGTAGACCAGCTCAAAGCAAAGCTTCAACAGCTTGCAAAAGACGGTGTGTCGGAAACAAGCGAGGAATATCAGAAATATCAAACTGAGTTGACAAAAGCTGAGAAAGCACAAGATCGTAACAAGGCAAAGATTAATGATCTGAATGCAAAAATTGTCACTCAGAAGGATGTTGTCTCAAAAGCACAATCAGCCTTTGATGATTATGCAGCAGAGCTGAACGATACCGAAAAAGAGTATTCCGAGCTGACAGCTAAACAGGATGCGGCGAAAAAGTCCATTGATGATCTGAGCTTAAAAGTCCAGAAGCAGAAGACGGAACTTGCACAGACACAAAAGGCTATATCCGATTATTCGGATGAAGCAAACAACTTAGGAAAGTCCGTAGAAGAAGCAGGAGACAAGGCAGACAAATCAAGTGGCGGTTTCACCGTCATGAAAGGTGCGCTTGCCAATCTTGTATCTGACGGAATTGAGCTTGCGCTTCAAGGGCTGAAAAAGCTTGGAGAAGCTATCATTGATGCTGGCAAGCAATCACTTGGCAACTATTCCGAGTATGAACAGCTCGTCGGCGGTGTTGAGACGTTGTTCAAGGATAGTGCTGATATAGTTCAGGGCTATGCTGATAATGCATTCAAATCGGCTGGATTGTCGGCAAATAAATACATGGAAACTGTCACGAGCTTTTCTGCGTCGTTGTTGCAAGGTCTGAATGGAGATACGGCAAAGGCGGCTAAAATTGCTGATATGGCAATCATTGATATGTCCGACAACTCCAACAAAATGGGTACGGACATGGCGTTAATACAAAATGCGTATCAGGGCTTCACAAAGAAGAATTACACAATGCTTGATAATCTTAAGCTCGGCTACGGTGGTACGCAGAAAGAAATGGCGCGGCTCATAAATGATTCCGGTGTGCTTGGCGATACAATGAAGGTGACGGAAAAGAACGTCAATGAGGTATCGTTTGATAAAATCATCGAGGCAATTCATGTCGTACAGACGGAAATAGGTATCACAGGCACGACTGCTGTTGAGGCTGCCAATACCATTGAAGGCTCAAAGAATGCTATGCAGGCGGCGTGGCAAAACCTTTTGACGGGGCTTGCTGACGAAAATGCTGACGTGGGTGCGCTCTTTGAAACATTCATGGAAAGCGCAGAAACGTATCTTGACAATATACTTCCGAGAATTGAAACGCTCATTGGGAATGCCGTTGACTTTGTGAAGGGCAAGCTCGAAGAAAAATTCCCGACAGCTTTTAAGGTCGTTGAGACGGTACTTTCAAAGGTCGTTGATCTTTTCGGCTGGGTAAAGGATAATTCTGCCGAAATCACGGCTGCTCTTGCCGGAATCGGAACAGCACTTGTTGCGTGGAATCTTGCAACCGTTGTAACGAACATTGTGAAAATGGTTAAAGCACTTAAAGCAATGGGTGCGGCCGCAGCTTTTTCAGCCGCTAAACAATGGTTATTGAACACGGCTTTATTAGCAAATCCTATAGGTCTAATAATTGCTGCTATTGCCGGACTTGTTACAGCCTTCATCGTCCTTTGGAAACGATCTGAGAAATTCCGCAATTTTTGGATTGGGCTATGGGAAAAAATCAAAGCAACTGTAAGCCCCGTAATTGAGTGGGTAGTAGCCAAATTTAAAGAGCTATGGGAATTTCTACAGCCTTACATCGAAAAGGCGAAAGAGCTGATCGGAACAACCATGAAAGAAATCGGGGAAATGTTCTCTGCGGCATGGGGAGTTATTAAAGCTGTATGGGATTTGGTTAAGCCATATTTTGAATCGATTTGGAATAGCATTAAAACAATATTTTCTGCTGTTGTTACGATACTCGGTGGATATTTTGAAGCGGCATGGGCAGCAATTAAACTTGTTTGGGACGTTGTTGTTAAATATTTCACGCTAATATGGGACAACATTAAAACAGTTTTTTCTGCCGTAGCACATACACTCGGGGCGTTTTTCAAAGCTGCATGGAATAACATTAAAATCGTTTGGGATTTGGTCGTAGGCTATTTTAAAACAATTTGGGAAAATATTAAGCTAATTTTCTCGGTTGTTAAAAAAGTTTTATCAGGCGACTTTTCCGGAGCATGGGAATCAATCAAGGAGATTTGGAATAATGTTAAGGACTATTTTTCCGACGTTTGGGACGGCATTAAAGGAATTTTCGGAAATGTAACTGGATTTTTCAAGACGGCGTTCAGCGAAGCATGGAAAGCAATTAAAGGCGTTTTTTCAAACGTTGGTGATTTTTTCAGTGGCGTTTGGGACACGATCAAAAGCAAGTTTAAGGAAATCGGAACAAAAATCGGTGATGCTATTGGTGGAGCATTTAAGACTGCAATTAATGCAGTTTTAGCAACTGCTGAAAATATCCTGAATGCTCCAATCAATGCCATTAACGGATTGCTTGACAAAATAAGTGGAGTTGTAGATATACCTCGATTAAATACACTTTCGCTTCCACGTCTTAAAAAAGGCGGTGTGTTGGAACGTGGACAGGTTGGACTTCTCGAGGGTGACGGCGCTGAGGCTGTTGTACCGCTCGATCAAAATAAAAAGTGGATTAGAGCAACAGCATCCGACTTGAAGAAATCTCTTGCTTCTGAAGGAGTTATAGGTGGAAAATCCGGATCATCTGCTCCGGTAACGAACAACTATAATTTCACACAGAATAACAGTAGCCCGAAAGCACTAAGCCGTCTGGAAATCTACCGTCAAAGCAAAAATCTCTTGAAGTTAAAGGGGGCAACGTAACGTGTATAGTTTGATCGTGGAGAATGAAAAGGGAGATCGTTTAGAGCTTACAAATAATAGGAATTATGATGTTCTTGATGTAAGCGGTACAAATCCCCCTGTAGCGGCAATCAATACCGTAAATGTTGCTGGGCTTGACGGTTCGTGGTTCAATAGCTCGAAAGTAGAACAACGCAATATTGTCATTACTCTAAACATTCATCATCCAATTGAGCAGAACCGTTTGACTCTGTATAACTTTTTCAGGGTCAAGCGGAGGGTAAAGCTGTATTACACAAACGCACACCGAAGAGTGTATATTGAGGGCTATGTAGAGAGTTTTGAAAACAATCCGTGGTCGCAGTTACAGCAACCGCAAATTTCAATTATCTGCCCAGACCCATTCTGGAAAGCTATTGCCTCAACGTCAATTGACTTTTCAAGCTCATTTGCACTTTTCGAGTTTCCGTTTTCGATTCCAGCAGAAGGAATTGAGTTTTCAAGGCGGCAAACATTAGTCACAATTAAAGCTGATGTGGGAGAGATCGAGACAGGCGGCATAATTCGATTCACAGCTACTACAAATCAAATTTTGAATCCAAAGTTTTACAACCGCACAACGCAAAAGTTTTTCGGCATAGACTTTGATATGTATGAAGGTGATGTGATTACGGTCAACTCTCAGCAAGGCGAAAAGTCCGTGACACTGCTACGAAGTGGAGTGACAACAAATCTGCTCCCCGATAGGACTGTTGGCTCAACATGGCTTACATTTGTTCCTGGCATAAACGAGTTGAGTTATGGAGCTGACGAAGGAGCTGCAAACTTGAAAGCAAGCCTGACTGTCGTGAAGAAATATGAGGGGGTATGAATATGGATGTTTATGTGCTTAATAAAAGCTTTAAGCCTGTAGTTGTTATAGACACGTTCAAGTCATTGATCTGGACGAAGCGATATTATACTTACGGAGACTTTGAGCTTTATATACCAGCAGATGAAAGTTTACTTGCATATTTACAGCCTGATTATTTTCTTGCACGAGATGATGATGATTCTGTTATGGTCATCGAAAAGCTCGAAGCACAGACGGACATAGAAAACGGTGATTTTTTCATCGTTTCGGGCAGAAGTCTCGAATCGATCTTGACAAGGCGTGTTATCGCAACTCAGACAACGATCAACACGCAAAGTCCAATTTTAGGCATTCAACAGCTTATGTTCGACCAGTGCTTGAACAGTGATAATCAATACAGGTATATATCTAATCTGTCAGTTGACACAGAAAGCTTGACAATTCCCGAAACTTTTCGAGCACAGTATACAGGCAATATCCTACTCACAGCTATCACTGAGATTTGTATGCGTTATGGATTCGGCATGAAAATGATTTTATCCGACTCAAATATGGTACTGTCATTTTATCAAGGCAAACAAGTTGATGTGATCTTTTCGCAGGAGTTTGATAACCTCATAAATTCCGATTATGTTTTTGATTATACAAAATATGCAAATTTTGCTCAGGTAGCTGGCGAAGGTGAGGGAACGTCAAGACGGACAGTCGGAGTTACTATGCAAGGGACTATGGAATCCGGATTGAGACTCAGAGAAATCTATGTAGATGCAAGAGATATATCATCGGATGCAGGTGCTATTTCAGATAGCGAATACAATGCAATGTTGACAGAGCGAGGAAAGGAAAACCTTGCAAGCGAACATAGTGTGACAGAAACATTCGAGGCTGAAATTGAACCGGAAAGACCATTCGCTTATAAGATTGACTATAACCTTGGCGATATAGTGACAGTCACGAACGAGTACGGAGTGACAGCCAATCCCCGTATCGTAGAAATAATCGAGAGCTGGGACGAAACCGGATATAAAGCTGTTCCTGCTTTTGATGCATTGGAGGTGCAATAAATGGCAATTACAAGTGGATTTTTTGACAGCGTAAGCGGAGATAGAACATATGATGCAGACCAAATGTCAAACTACTTTGACGGGCTTGTATCGAACGGCGTTTATGAGACTATCGGGGAACGTTTTTTAGTTACGCCTGCAAATGACGGTATGAATATCAATGTAGGCACAGGACGTGCAATCATTCAGTCACATTGGGTCAAGAATGATTCAACTGCTGTGCTTACGCTTGACCCTTCTGATATACTGCTCAATCGTATTGATGCTGTCGTTCTCAGGCTTGATACATTACAGCGAGAAATATCCCTCACGATTAAGAAAGGCACTGCTGTGCTTGGCACACCTACGATGCCGCCTATTACTCAGACTGACACTATATACGAGCTGTATCTTGCATCGGTTTATATAGCAAAGGGAGTTACGAACTCGGTAGTTGTAACTGATTTGAGACCATCGTCATACTGCGGTTGGGTTACGGGCATAGTTAAACAGGTCGATACCTCAGACTTATTTTTGCAATGGCAAACAGCATATGAAAAACAGTTTGAAGCATTTGATAGATATGTTGCTCAGAAGCAGATTGAATTTGAACGTTGGTTTGGCAATTTAACGCATAACCTTACGGTTGATACAACGATTCATAAATATCAAACAGTATTGCAAGTTGAGGCTTTTGCTCCTAACAAGATTAGCGAGGTCGTATTTGGTGATAGCTTAGATGAAGGAGTAACATATAATGCAAATTCAGATGTGCTCTTTGTGTTTCTTGACGGAGTACATTTTGCACAGGATTGGGATTATACCATTGAAGGGACTGGCGACGAGGCAAAAATTGTTTTGGATAATCCTATAAGCGGCAATCATGATTTTGCTTTTATCATTTTGAAATCTGTTATCGGCGAAGGTAGTAGCGGTCATCCTCACGTTATTCTTACGCAAGCTGAATATGATGCAATGTCAATCCATGATCCAAATACAATCTACATCATCAAGGAGGATGCAAATGGAACTGAATGATGCTGAAAACGTATATTTTGGCTCAGATCAGATAAAAAAAATATATTTGGGCGACGAAGAAATATGGAATAATAAGATCGGGAAACTTACAGGTGCATTACCTCTTACTTTTTATGCTAATGGAACTGATCTGCTTGACTGGAAGATAAGGGGAGCAGCTGGCGGTGTTGGAAAGATTGGTAAAAACTACCTTAAACAGACCGAGATAACTCTCCCAAGCGGCAGTTACGGCGAAAGAGTAGATACTACTACGAGTTGGATAACAGCACGCACAGGTACATTTAATTCGGGGGCAGCTACTACAATTGGCTTTAATCTACACAAATCGGATGATTCTGATATCACGCCTGCAAACGTGGGCATGATATATATTGCCGAAGGTGATGCTCTCCCCGAAACTGAGGGCGAGGAGCTGGTGATTTTTCAGGGTGGAATAACGTCAAAAGGGGATGATAGCTTTCCGTCTGTTTATCATCTGATGCGGTATGGTGATGACGGCTTTGGAAATATACAGCAGTTCAAACCTAATGGCAACGCTGCTTACATTCCCATAAGATGCGGCACTGACCTTTTTGAGCTTAAACCACGTACTAATTATACATTCGCCCGTGTTGGTGGTGATAATGACATAGAGATACAATATGTTACAGGCAGGTACGAACGCACAGTAAGTGTCGATTTTGTGCAAGCTGATGCGCCTGCTATACCTGACGGCGGCACGACGACCATAGATGATGCTCAGTGGTGCAAGATGACGGCATCTGAGTACTACAACAGCAGTGGTATCATGATACCAATCGATAACCGAGCAGAGTGCTACGAAAACTGTACGGCGTTTGCTGAGCTAAAAGCCGGACACTATAAGGTCATAGTCGAGGCGATAATCAAAGATTCTGAGAAATTATCAACTATGATCTATGGCGAAAATACACCTTATTTGATGCTCATAGACGATAGCAACAACAAGGTTTTGTCGAAAACTGAGATTTTTAGCACTGTGAGGCTTTGGAATCATGAGGAGTATGATTTTACGCTGACATCTGATACTAAGGTTGGACTTTTTGCTAAAGCATACTTTAGTGGAAGTACAAACTATGTGAGATTTATGATCGTGGACTACGCTGAAACAGCAGTGCCTTTTGACGTATCGTCAGACTACGGACAGCTTACAGGAGTCTCCTGCTGGGAGTCGTATCACGTAACACTGCCGCTGACAATTACAAGCGTATCGCAGTCAACAACTGTGACGATAGATCTCGGTACTGACTTTCTCGGCGCTAATGATACTATTGACTTTACAGCAAACCATACATCTATCCCAACATACTCAGGCATAAATATCATTACAGCAGATACCGATATACAGCCGTCGGAGCTGTATATAAAATACTTCCGGTGATTTTAAAGCTCCCATTAATTTGGGAGCTTTTCTTTATGCACAATACACAAAAATGTTATACTACATTTGTAAGACTTTATCTGCAAAACCTCTTGACATTCTAACACAAAAGTAGTATAATATAAGTACAGTAAAGGACAAGGAAAAGTCAATAAAACCAGATCGGAGAATATTATGAAAGCTACATTAAACGTTATGAAGAGACTTGCAAAGAACATCGAAAACACATCTTGTCTGTATGCATCGAATGTCAGCATACACACTGAGGGTTGCGGCACTGTTGAATCTATCCTCAGATTTGAAGACGGCAACAACTTCACAATCAGCTGCTACTTAATGGAAGATGAATTTCAGATAGGGTATCTCTTAGAGGACGGCACATACAAATGGTACAGCACTGCAAAACTGAATGCATTCAAGGACATATCAGAATTTATGTTCTTTGTCGGCATGAAGTTGAAAGAAGTTGAAAACTACATTGAGTAGTATGTGATCTTTTGAAAAACAAAAGCTGAGTGTCTCGCGGATATAGACGGCTTAATCGAATATAACAAGTAAACCAAACAAAGCCGAGCGGAGCGGCTAAACTCCGCAGAAAGGTAGGACGTTATGGCTACAAAAATAAGACTTATTGACTGGATAGCAGATCAACAGACAATGAGCTGGGAGCAGCCAACATCATACGAACGGCGGCATGAAACATACAAACATTGTAAAGAGGTTTGCAAGGCAAGCGGCTACACCGGCGGCGCATTTGAACAGTTATGGAACGCAGCAACAAGGAAAAGAGCAATCGCAAACGGCTCATACAGAGGTTAAGGAAGGAGGCACATCATGAAAAGAGTATTTTTTATAGGGAGCGGCTACGAGTGTGTGAAGTCAGTATATGTAGAAGCTAACACACCGGAACAGTCTATCAAGGCAGCCGAACAGCTGTACAAAGAAAACGGCTGGGACTTCCGCTACAATGAGATCGAAGTTGACAAGTACGATTTTTAAGGGGGTGCGATCATGAAACACATCAAAGAAGAATACGGGCAGGAAACAAACCTGCTTACACTCACTCATGAGGAATTAGAGCAGCTTGAACCATTTCTCAAAGCGTTAGGTGTTCGCTGTCGATGTACTCAGTGGAATAGCAAAGAGTGTACTATTCAGGCTGAGAACCCTTATAAATTCTGGATAGACGGCAAAGATAGAAAACGCGCAGATGATGATATGACAGAGTTCAGCATCAACTGTTATAAGAGGTAAGACCATTACATAAGTGTGGCGGCTGAAATATGCCGCCTACACGCTACAAATCAATCAGAAAGGAAAGATGAATCATGACATTACAGGTGCAGAGAAAAAAGGCAGGACTATCACAGAGTAAGCTATCTGAGGCATCCGGTGTGAATCTCCGGACTATTCAGCAGTATGAGAACGGACAGCGTAACATTGACGGCGCACGGTTGGAAATCCTGTGCAATCTTGCGGCCGCAATGGGTTGTACGCTGTATGACGTTCTGGAAAGTGACGATCTGAAAAAGAAGCTGAAAAGCACTGTATGATGATCTGGAAAGCTCTCAATGCGAGGGCTTTTCTTTTTGCAATTTATACAAAAACTGCGTAACACATTTGTAGAACTTTTTCTGCCTAAACCCTTGACTTTGTAACACAAAAGTAGTATAATAAAATCATGGAAAAGGTGAGGGAAAACACCTACAAAACCAGAAAGGGAACGGCTATGAAAAAGGAGATCATGAACACAACATTCGAGATGAACGTAAACGGAGTGCAGTACACAGTCTGGAACGGCACATGGATTGAAGAAGGTGTCTGCGTTCGTAACAATGAAACACAGGCATATGTGATCGTGAGAAACGAGGGAGCATACGAAAACAAGTCCGGTGTGAGAAAAGCAATCATGAAGCACGTTGATGAACTCGCCGTTCAGAGAGTTGAGACAGAGGAAGATCATGAGGTCATGAGTGAAGATGAAATAGCTACTCTTGCTGAGTATGGAGCTGAGATGATGACAGAACAGCTTGTCGAGGTTGAGGAAGAACAGGAAGTCAGCGAGGAAGAAATCATGCAGACAATCAATGACTGGATTTATAGAAGCCTCCCGAAATACGTTCAGAAGCACATCGACTACTGCGACTATGTGGACGGCGTTTACAGAATCCATATCAAGACCGAGCATGGTTCAAAGGAGATAGCAGAAAAAAGGTGGGTTGACGCAAAGGATAATGCGAGACAGTTCGTAAAGGAAGCCCAGTAAAAGATTTGCTGACCTATCGGCATGACGGGGAGAAAGCGAGGGAACGCATGAAAATTGATATGTGGTACGGAGACCCGATTGCTCCAAAACAGTATGGAGCAGATGCGCATTTCAGTGATACTGATTGCGTGTATCGTGGCAACATTTACCGCCTGAGTGACAGAAAGATAGTAGGTGATTATGAAAGCACTGATTCACAGGAAATCAGCTCAATGTTTTAGATTGAGTGGAAAAATTAAACAGGAGGCATACATAATGCATATTGAAATCAAAGAAGACGAGCAGACAATGACCTACACGGTTCTTGTCAATGGAGAGGTTCTGCTTGAATGTTTAGCAGAGGATGAAGTGAGCGACTTGACTATCGGAGAGTTGCAGGAAATGGCTATGAAGCATATGGAGGTATCAAAATGAGTGCATTTATCGTAGACAACAAGACAATCAGCGTGATAGCAAAGGCATTTGTCCAGTACGGAGTAACTTTTCAGGCAGAAGGGTATGAAAAGCCTATCCAGATCATCATTAATCACAGGCAGCTTTATACTGGCATCGGTCAGGCTTTGTTGGAGCAGAATTACAGATCAGTGAACGATCGCTACAACGAAGATACCGAAACGCCTACATTCAAGTATGAGGACGTGAATATCAACGAGGGTATGGTGTACGGATGTATTGCTTGTTACAACTATCAGGCGTGTGAGACTGCTGACTATTACGAGAGTGATCTTTACGGGTCACTGCTGAGACTGAAAGACAAGCTGATCGAACGTCTTCTGAGGCGTGAGTGTATGGAAGCCCCGTATGGATATGACGGGCATGATATTCTGGAATATTGAGCAGACAAAGGGGATGTATCAGTGCATCCCCTTTTTTCTGAATATTCAGTCTATGGTGATTCTGCACAATTTCTGTCTATCACTTTTGTGATACTTTTTCACTGGAAATGCTTGACATTATACTACATTTGTGTTATAATAATAATAACAAAGGGAGAGGAAAACCCAAGAAAAAACCTAAGCCTAACGGCAGAAAGGAAAGCGTTATGAAAAAGATCGATATTATGAACAGAACAGAGATAGCAAAGGCAATCAACTTCGGGGAATATCCCGTGCTTACAATTGACCTCGCAGACCGTGATGAATACGGGCTGGTGGGTTGCAAGGTCAGAATTGACAACGGTTATTTCAAGAGCGGCGAAAGATATTTCGTCAACGCAACACTCAGAGTATATAGCGACGAAAAGTATCTCACACTGAGCGGAGAGAATGTCTACCTGAAAGCATCTTATGGATATTCAGACGTTAAGAGGATGCTCGAGTGGGCTAATGCGCCTGTCATCAAGCCAGATCAAGAAGTACTTATCGTCATTACTGACAGCAAAAACAAGTGTGCCTATGATGCCTATAGAATCCGTACCGGAGCTAAGGTCAGACCAAACTGCATAGAACCCCTTACATTCGAGAAGCTTGATTTGAGCATATTCTTCTGACAATAAAAAACTATCAACCGGAGCTGGGAAACCAGCTCCACACCTGAAATGAGAAAGGAAAGAAAAGCATGAAAATTAAAACATGGAACATCGAAGCATTGACAGGGTATAAGCCCATTACAACCTTCTACGAGGATTTTTCAATAGCAGACCGGTTCGGTGCAGATGCAGTCAGAGATACCTACAAGAGAGCAATGAAAACATGGAAAAATAACTACCAGTATCTCACTGAGCTTGTAATGGCGCTCAACTGGAAAATCTGGGAGCACAACGAAACCGACCCGTTCCTTGCTGGTGTATATCAGGAATTGTATGAGAAAGCAAGTGAATATGCACAAGACAATCTGAAAGGCGAGGAACTTGCCTACTACTACCGAACGACCGATTGAAATGGAGGGCAGAACAATGACTGAGAACGCAAAGAGAGTTTACGAGATTGCTAAAAAGTATGGTCTTGATAGCCTGCTTGAATCGACTGTCAATGATCTGGATGAATTTGCAGAGGGGATTGATACCGACAACGAGCAGGAAGCGATAACTCAGATATACAATCGAATAGATAGCTTAATTTAAACGTAGAGCCGCCCAGATTAACGTCTGAGCGGTTTTCTTTGTTTTGTGGTATAATTTACAGTATCAGAGGGAACGTGCCAAAAAAGAGCTTTTACGAGGCTGTATAACGATTTGAAAGTAGGATAGCATAATAACGCTATGAAAAAACATGATGAAAATATTAGTGATGATCTGAAATACACGGGTAGCACACAAAGACTTGAAGAAATGCTGTCAGAATCGGTGTTGAAGGATAAGAATGATACTCTGAACGAAGTATTTGAAAGGCTACAGCGGAGCAGGAAACGTTGATATATAAGCATTTTGAAGCATTTGGGAATCGGTTGAAACAGGAGTGGTAATACACAAAAAAGCAACAAGTAAGCTACAATCTGAGTAAAAAGAAAAGCCCTTTTTCAAGGGCTTTTTTCAATATCTCAGCTTGTTTATTTCGTCAATCAATTCCTCTTTTGTGCGGTGGGTATAGTGATCTGTAATGTCTGCACCCTTATGTCCTACGATCTTCTGTATGGCTGTTCGTTCAATACCTTGCTTTCCTGCCGCCGTGATGAAGGTATGTCGTGCATCATGTGGGGTCTGAGTGAAGTCCATTTCCTGCTGTAGCATTTTCCAGAACTTTTCATGGTAGTTGCTATATATGACCTTCCTGCCTCTGACACTTGTAATCAGGTATGTATTGCCTTGATTATACCACTTTTCTATGATAGGGAATATAGCATCGTGAATCGGAATTATACGGCGTTTTCCTGCTTTGGTCTTTGAACCGCCTATCATGTACCGCTTTTCAAGGTTCACATTCTCAGTCTTGATACCGAATAGCTCATTTATCCTCATTCCGGTATAAAGTAGTATTTTCGGAGTGTCTGAGAAATGGTGATCTTCATACCGGAGCAGCTTTTCAATCTGATCTGCAGTGAACGGTATCTTTTCTCTGACCGGTTCAGCGTATTCTATGTCAATCAGGGAGATAATATTTTTAGCTACAATCTCATTCCGTTCTGCGTATGTGTAAAGTTGATTCAGACAGCTTTTGATCTGTTTTTGTGCAGAGGGTTTATTCTCAGCCATGATACTTTCAATATGCGATACCTTTATATCCTTCATGACCTTATTATGGATTGCCGCACATTTATTCCAGCCTGTCCGGTAGTTCTTCATGGTTGATTCTGATAGTTTGGCAGTTTCAAACCACTTGCTATAGACCTCTCCGAGAGTGATCTTAGCAATCTCTATATCATAAGGCTCAACTATGTATCGGCTCAATGCCTCGTTTGCCTCCCGTTTCGTGGCGTATGTACCGAGGTACTTCAATAGCTGTTTCCCTTCTGGCGTCCAACCTTCCGTCACTCTGACAGCCCACGGTTTTCTGCGTTTCCCCCCGAGCTTGTAAATACTGCCTGTTCCATTGGCTCTTTTCATCTGTCATCATCCTTTTGCAATGTTCACAATTCTGTCACAACTAAATATTGGATAGCGTGGGATTTTCTGGAATCCCTACACTCAGTATAGGTAATATACAAAAAAATGTAAATGGAAACTACTGGCATTTTTATGTTGAAAGGGGTTACAAAGTAGTCGTATTGTGGAATTAGTAAAAACATACAGAAATCAAGTCAACGATTTGTGCATTTTACGAATTGAAAGAAATGGAAAATTATGGTAGAATAATATTACGGTAAGGGACAGAGTACCAGACGGCAGATCACACGGTGAATGCGTGGGAGACTGAAACGACTACCGAATCTGAGAAGGAAAGGCGGTGATAGAATGCAAGATAAATTCGTTATGCTGGTCAAACAAAAGATGATCGAAAAGGGTCGTGATGATTTCACGGTGTACCTTGCCGAGATTCTGGGTATCACAAAGCAAGGTGCATCCAAGAAGTTGACAGGCAAGTCAAAGATCACATTATCTGACATGGCTAAGATTAATAGTGTGCTTGATCTGGATGCCAACGGTATCAAAATGGCATTATGAATCGACATAGGGGGTTGACGGAATGAAAGTGACAGAATGTGCAAAAATCTTAGGTAAATCTCCGCAATTTGTCCGAATCGGGTTACAGCTTGGGGTTTTACCGTTTGGATATGCGATTAAAATGTCAAACCGCTGGACTTATCATATTTCAGAAAAACGGCTATACGAATACATCTGGGAGGTGAGTAGCGAAAACGGTGATTGAGATGCTTCAATTACATTTGCGGTTCAGATGCGGCGTGTGTTCTTAGCATGAATCCATGTATTTCTGACCGTTGAGCAAGCACACAAACTGAAAGAATTTACCGTGCAGAACGGTATTGAATTAAAAGATATTTAATGGAGGTATACAACATGATTTCAATTAACATTACTTGCGACACTCCGGAGCAGGAGACAAAAGAGTTTATCGAGCTGTTTACTCTGAAGAACATCTATGATGATGTGGCTGCGTTGATCGAGGAAGTAGCATCGTTGACAAATCTCACTGATTCACTGTCCGGAGGGCTTGAAGCACTTGACAGGGTTGTCGGGGGAATCGGTCAGACAGCACTGAGAAAGTACAGCCGTGACATAAACGATCAGAACCTTGACGATCTGAAAGGCGAAATCATCTTTGGTTATGGAAACAACTGCCTCAACAGACCGAACGGAGCAAACGGTTATCTTATCAACATTCCTCACTGCAAATCCCCTGAAACGCATAACACTCAGATATGGGTTACACGCCCGAAAGCCGGTCTTTTCATCCGAAACATGGAGGGCGGTGCATGGACGGTCTGGACGCCAATTTATTCCGATTCCGGTTGGAACAATCTGCCCCTCGAGAGTGGTGTCTCTCAGCAGAATGCTCAGGTCTATCCTTGCCGCTATAGAAAGCTCGGAAATGTTGTCTATGTGGAGGGAGCTGTCAGAGGTTTTACCGAGATTCAGAAGGTCGTTGCTACACTGCCGGAAGGTTATCGTCCCAGCAAGTCGTTTTACGTCCAGACAGCTACAAACGCCGGTCAGATTGACACCTTCATGTTCCGTGCAAATGGAGCAATCGAGAGAATGGCTACAACGAGAAGCCCTCAGTCTGTTGACGATTATCATTTCATCAACGCAAGTTTTCTGATTGATTGATAGGAGGTACATATTATGACAGTACAGAATAGCCTTGCAAAGAAAACTGAGATTGCAAACATAGTAGAGTATGAGAGCGGCTAAGGTATAGAGGTTTGAATCATGAATAAAGTCATTTTAATGGGCAGACTTACAGCTGACCCTGAATTAAGACAGACACAGAGCGGAGTACAGTTCTGCCGATTCACGGTAGCGGTCAATAGAAGATTCAAAAACGCGAAGACAGGTGAGACAGAAGCCGACTTTCCTGTTTGTCAGGCGTGGAGACAGACAGCCGAATTTGTCAGCAAATACTTCCATAAGGGCGATATGATCTCCATTGAAGGTGCACTGCGGACAGGAAGCTTTCAGGACAGAAATCACTCAGACGTTACGCATTATACAACGGACGTATTCGTCGAAAACGTTGAATTTTGCGGTTCTAAGAGCGAGAGAAATAATGGTAGTAATTATACTACTCCACCGACTACAACGCCTCAGAGCGTTGTACAGGCGGCTCAGACAGCAGGTATTCCAACTCAACAGATGACCTATGGTGATCTTAAAGAATTTGAAGAAATACTTTCAGACGGAGATGTGCCGTTCTGATCGGAGGTTATAGCTTGACAAAATACAGAAACAGGAAATGCGTTGTTGACGGTATCACGTTCGACAGCACGAAAGAAGCCAGACGGTATCAGGAATTGCGCCTACTCGAAAGGGCTGGTGTAATATCCGGTCTGAGACTTCAAGTAAAATATGTTCTGATACCAGCACAAAGAGAGGCAAGCACAGAAGTCTACAAGCGTGGAATCAACAAAGGAAAGCCAAAGCCCGGGAAGGTGATTGAGAATGAGTGCAGTTACATTGCTGATTTCGTCTATCAGGAAAAAGGTCAACTTGTTGTCGAGGACACAAAAGGAATGCAGACGAAAGACTATATCATCAAGCGTAAGTTGATGCTCGAGAGATACGGTATCAAAATCAAAGAAGTATAACTCACATAGCAAACTTTGTGCAAAATGTCAATAGATAATTTTGCCAAATTATAGTAAAATAGTATTAAGGTCATAGGTTGAGTGGTAGTCATACTATGACAGTGCTTGTTTTCGGAATCCAGCATTAAAACTTAATACTATGACCAGAAAACCCTTGTACAGATCAAGCTACCACCTTGATTTGTGCAGAGGGTTTTTTCATACAAAGGGAGGTGTGATGTAAAATATGCCAGCTCAAAAATTCTATTGGATAAAGCTGAAAACTGATTTTTTCAGCCTTAACGAAATCGATTTTCTGCTGTCTCAGAAGAACGGCTGTCAGTACGTTGTCTTGTATCAGATGTTGTGCTTGAAAACAGCTAACAACAACGGTGAATTGTCTGTGAAAATGGGAGAAATGATTGTGCCTTATGACGTTTCAAAGATCGTGAGGGAAACAAAGTATTTTGACTACGACACAGTAACGATTGCATTAGAGCTATTCAAGCGGCTTGGTCTTGTATATGAACAGGACGACGGGGTACTTAAAATTGCGGCCTTGCAGGATATGGTCGGAAGTGAAAGTGCATCAAAAGAAGCAGTCAAAAAGCGTGAATACAGAGCGAGACTTGCGGACAAAGAAAGGACAAACAAGGGGACAACTGAGGGGACAGAAAAGGGGACAAATTGTCCGACAGAGTATAGAGATAGAGATAGAGATAGAGATAGAGAAAAGAGTATAGAGATAGAAAAAGAGAAAAAGAAAACGGCAAGCCGTTTTCAACCACCAACTGTCGCTGAGGTTAAAACATACTGTCAAGAACGGCAGAACAATGTCGATGCTGAGAGGTTCGTAGACTACTACACAGCTAATGGTTGGAAAGTCGGAAAGAACAGTATGAAAGACTGGAAAGCTGCAGTCAGAACATGGGAACGAAATGATAATCAGCAGAAACCGAAACAGACACAGCCTACTATATCAGAAGATCAGAGTGTAGAAAGATTTTTGCAACTTCTTGATGAAAACGAATAAGAGGTGATAAGGAATGACACAGGTCAATGGTTTGTTTGCAAATATCATTCAGAATGCTGAAATAAAAGTTCCAGCACCGAAATCTGAATATTTAGGCGAAGACGGACTTCTGCACTGTTCTAAGTGTAAAAAGCCTGTTCAATGCCTGATAGAGATTTTCGGAAAAGAAAAGACAGTGCGTTGTATCTGTGATTGTATCAAAGCTGAAATGGATGAAGAAAAAGAAAGAAAACGTCAAGATGAAATCGAAAGCAACAGACGCGCCTGTTTTGAAGGGGCTGACATGATTCACTGGACTTTCAGCAAAGATGATCTGAAAAACGAGAAATTGTCAAATGCCATGAAGAAATACGCTGAAAACTTTGCTGAGTTTCGAGAGACCGGAAAAGGACTGTTGCTTTACGGTCATAATGGCACAGGAAAAACGTTCTACGCCTCTTGTATAGCAAATGCCTTGATTGATTCCGGTCGTAAAGTGTTGGTGACGAATTTTGCAAGGTTATCAAATACGATAGGCGGAATGTATGAAGGAAAGCAGGAATACATAGACAGCCTGAATCAGTTTTCACTGCTTGTAATAGATGATCTTGGAGCGGAGAGACAGTCAGAGTATATGCAGGAAATGGTATTCAATATCATAAATGCGAGGTACTGCTCAGGACTGCCATTCATCGTGACAACAAATCTCAGCATAGATGAAATCTCAAAGCCACAGGATTCTGGAAGGGCAAGGATATATAACAGGATTTTGGAGCGGTGTTATCCGATCGAGGTCAACGGCATTGACCGGAGAAAAACAAGACTGAAAAATGATTTTTCGAGTATGGGCAGCAAGTTGGGCTTATTTTAACTCAGAATGGACACCAAAGAAAAATGGAGATGCCAAATAATCAAGGAGGGCAATAAGAATGAAACGTGGCGATATTTTTTATATTCATATGACTGAAAACAATGTGGTAGGCAGTGAACAGAAAGCAGGAAGACCTGCTGTAATAGTCTCGAATGACCGGAATAACGAATGCTCTGATACTGTGGAGATTGTATATCTGACTACTCAGGATAAGCCTGATATGCTTACACACGTTACGATACGCAGTACGAATCGATTATCAACTGCGTTATGCGAGCAAGTACATACTGTTTCAAAGCAGCGTATCGGAAATTATGCAGGACGGTGTACAAAAAATGAGATACAGTCTATCAACACGGCGTTGCTTATAAGTCTGGGTCTGAGCTTAGACAAGTCTGCACAGACCGTTGAGCCAGAACCATGTACGGACGTTATGAGGGCAGAAATTGAACGAGATACATATAAATCCATGTACGACAACCTGCTTGCACGTGTGATTCAGGGGTGAGGGCGGTGCAAAGAATGATCGAGGATATGAAGGTTACTCAGAAGCGTAGAGTTTTGGGCGAGGACATAAATATTTCAATCGGGCTTACAGATATATCAGAAGCGAAACTCTATAGCGACAATACCCCTTTTATCACAATAAAGCATGGTGTAGGAGTGCGTGTATTCTCTGGTAAAGGAGATACTGATATTCTCATTGGCATGACAGAGGAACAGGCAAAAATGATCTGTGAAGGACTGAAAGGGCAGATAAAACGTCTGCATGGTAAGAAATGGAGGTTCAGAAAATGAGCAATGAGATCAAAGAGCCTAACAACATAGATATAGATAGAGTGGCTGAAACATTACAAGATATGGCGCAAGAAATAGGTATTGCTCTCAAACCAGCTATAGAAGCAATTCAACGATTAGCTGACGAATTGCACAGAAACTCCACAGAAGAACAAGCGAAAATAGAAATAAACAACATTCGGAATAATCCGAGCCTTAACCTATTTCAACGCTATAGACTGATAAGAAACATCAAAAGAGAAGCTAAAAAACAAGGTATACATTTATGAATAGAAGGTGATTGAAATGCTTGATGATGTTGTTAAATTGGCATATAAGGGCTGTTTGGAGTTAGCAGACAACCCGACAGGTCGGAACGATACAGGCTATAAATGCGAGTGGTGCGCAGAAAAACTGACGGTTGCTTATCACGAAGATAGACTGTATTCAGTTCACTGTGCTAAGTGCCGGAGAATAACTCTTATAGAAGCGGCAAGCTATGATGAAGCTGTTAATAGATGTGGCAGAGGGATGAAAATGGCTGAATCAACATTAAGGAAAATCAAAGCTTACGGCAAAGACCCACAAGATGCTTTACTTGCTCTTATGGACTACTACGACAAGAACAAACTTGAAAACATATCAGAGGAGCAGGCTGTGAACTTCCTGCGAAAGCTCGAAAGCGGAGAAATAAAGATCGGAGGTGAATTTAATGGCTGAAATCAATCCTGAGTACGAGCGTGGATTTAAGGACGGAATTAAATCAGAGATAACAGAAGAATTAAAGCCGATGTGCTCAGAAGTAGTTAAAGGTATAGCCAAAGTTATAAAAAGCTTTCCGGATTTTATGATTGATAATATGGAAATCAAAGCTAATCTGGACGGTTGGATTCCGTGCAGTGAGCGGATGCCGGAAAGCTTTGACACTATTCTTCTTGCAATTCTGAGCAAAAACGGATACGGCGAACCGGCATATTATGTGACGATTGGCGGCATGAAGAATGGAACAGGGTTTGAGAGCTTTACGGGAGATATTCTTGAATGCGAAAAAGTCACGCACTGGATGCCGTTACCAGAACCGCCGAGCATAAGGACGTGTCCCATGACTACATACCCGACTGACTGTACAGACGAGTGCAAAGACTGTGATTGTGGAGGTGCTGAGAAATGAGCAATGAGATCAAAGAGCTGAACAACATAGATATCAAGACGGTGGCTAATTCAATGCAAGAGTTGGTTCGCGCTATCAGGGAGGCTCTTAAACCAATTATGGAAACATTTCAACAATTTGCTGACTTAATACTCAGAATTTCCGCAGAAAAACAAATGAAAATAGAAATAGACAATATTTGGAATAATCCAAGCTATAGACTGATAATAAACGTCAAAATAGAAGATAAAAAGCAAGGAATACATTTAAGAAACATCAAAAGAGCAGCTAAAAAACAAGGCATACATCTATGAATGGACGGTGATGCGGAATGAAAACATTTTTGATTATATTAGGAGTTTGGACTTTATGTAATTTCGCTGGTGGAATGTGCAATAGAATTGAACGCTCCGAACCTGACGAATGAAAGGGAGGTGTTGAGAATGGCTGAATTACCGAATATACATGACACTGCTATGAGAATAGCAGAAGAAGTATTGTCAACGGAAGTTGAAGTGAACGGCATAAAAACAACACTGTGCAAGCTTGCCAATGTGATAGGTCAAATCATGGTTGACATTCCTCACTGGATTCCGTGCAGTGAGCGGATGCCGAAAGATAACACGCTAGTCCTGTATGTTTGGCGTTCTGAAAATGGGAATGTGTCTGTGCTTCACGGGTGGCATTATAGCATACGAGGGTTAGGCAGTGCATGGCATCAATCAGGCGTTGGAATTGAAAGACCGGATGACGAAGTGACACACTGGATGCCATTACCCGAACCGCCGAAGGAGTGATGATATGGCAGAGATAAGTATATCCAAAGCAAGGAATACAACAGGATTAGCAATTAACGATCATAGGGTAATTGGAGCAGGCGTACATCCTATGAAGCTTGGACACTGGATTTCAAGTGGCAGAGACAACGACTACAATTCTTATTGCAGATGTTCAAGATGCGATCATGAAATTGTAATGTACAGAGATTCCGAAAAAAAGCCGCCTAACTACTGCGAGAACTGCGGAGCTGATATGAGAGGTGAGAAGAATGAGTAACGGTTTACCGTATGATAGTGTGACTATTGTGCATATTGGAAATAAAGCTGTTCATGCAGAAGCAGAAATATTATCACTGTGGGAGAAACGGTCTCTAACAAATGCAAACATTCGTATTGTAGAGAACTATTTGAAACAAAGGGCTGAAATGATAAGGCAATTTGAATTAGCTTGTTTCCCTACTGAGCCAAATAAGATTGATTACATTATACAACTTGTAGAGAATATAAAGGAGGATAGCAAAGATGAAACTTGATGATCTGGAGAAAATTTTTTAAGGAGGTATAAAAATGTTATTTTTCAGTCAACGTCTGGCATTGTGTGAAAAGTTCAGAAAATGGTGCAAAGAAAAAAGCGTAAAAGTTTGTGAAGAATCGTTCCTCGCATGGCTTTATGGGAATAACGCCTTGAACGAAACGAACTGCCTTGAAATCATAGGAGATCAACAGAACGAGGAGGACTTAAAATGAGAAAATTCTCATTGGATGAAGCTATAAAGGTACTCAGACAGCATAACGTAACAGGTACGTCAGTATTGAGAATCACAAGAGGGCAGGCATTAGAAAAAGACCTGCTTTCACAGGTATTGGATAGCTGTGAACAGCTTATTTCCGAAAAAGCTGAATACAAGCGACTTCTGAAAGCGGCTGTAAAAGATATAGGCGATATGTCGAGATATTGCTTAGGCATAAACTGTGACCACTGCCCTCATATACATACACTATCAAGAGGATATCAGAGCTGTATATGGCAACATGAGAAAGAAGCCTTGAAGCTGATCGGAGAGGAAGACGAGGACAATGCTTGACGAATTTAAGGTAAAGCAAATTATCAAAATGACGATTCAGGAAATGACACGTCAACATTTGCTCCAAGATGCTGAGAGTGCCGCATATAAGGAAATTTCGGAGCGGCTGAATGCTTATTATATCGGGCATCATGACGATGATCTGCAAGCGGTTCTTGAAGAAATGGAGAATGACCGTTATTTCAGCATTATTACTATGTTTTATTTTGAGGGGTTCACAGTCGAGAAAATCGCTGAACAACTTGACGTGGATGTAAGAACGGTCAGCCGTAACAAAAAGAGGTTATGTCTTGAAATGTACATGAAGCTGATGTAAAGCTATTCTGATATAATGTTTCACGTGAAACATTTTCCAAAAATGGATAACATTCAACCCGTGCATACGCACGGGTTTTCTTATGCCTATGGTGTCGTGTGTCGCCCATAGCCGCCATTGTACGCAAGGGAAATCTGAATATAATAAAAATCAGAAAGCATAATAAATTTGTGCGAGGTGATCTTATGGACTTTAAGACATACGTCAAGCCAGAAATGTTAGTGCTTATTCCGGTGCTGTATATCATAGGCATGATCTTAAAAAATACTCAGAAAATAGATGACCGATTCATTCCAGCAATTCTTGGCAGTTGTGGTATGGTGCTTTCTTTGATCTGGGTGATCGGAGCGGAAGGTTTCAGCGGTGTTGGTCTGTTTACGGCTATTACTCAGGGTATCTTATGTGCTGGTATGGCTGTCTATACAAATCAGCTCGTGAAACAAACAAGAAAGGATTTTTAATGAACAATACTATCATTGTTTCAGTGCTGAGTTTCTTAGGCACTGTGATAGGTTCGTTCGGTGGCATGAGGCTCATGAGTTATCGCATAGAGCAGCTTGAAAAAAGAGTTGACAAGCATAATAACGTAATAGAACGTACCTATCAGCTTGAAATGCAGAACGCTGTTCAGGATGAAAGAATCACAGAATTGGAGAGAAAATTCAATGGATAATACGACCCTTGATGACATTAGACGTATTATTGCATCGTTCAGTTGGCGGTTTGCAAAAACAATGCCGAAAAATCCTCATTGGTACACGGTCAAGAATAAAAACGATAAAAAAATGTCGCATGATTATGAAACGCTGTATCGGTATATCTATGACAATCATTATCTGCATTGGTTTTACGGCAAGCCGTACAAATGCTTACGGGTAGATGATTATATTTACTGGATAATGACGGATGACATAAGTGAAAGCATCATAATCAATCGGAGGGTAGCAGATGCAGATAATGACAGGCAAGACCGTTCTTGAAGCGGCAATCGAACGTATAAACAGGCTGTTCGATATGTTCGAGGATGTTTATGTTTATACGAGCGGTGGAAAGGACAGCTCTGTCGTTTTTGACCTGACACGAAAGATAGCGTTGGAACGTGGTAGGAAGATAGGCTGTTATTTCTTAGATCAAGAGTTTGAGTGGCAAGCAACGATTGACGTTGTGAAGCGACAGATGCAGGAGGAAGGAGTTATTCCGTACTGGTATCAAGTGCCGCTGAAAATGTACAATGCATCATCGAATATTGAGCCTTTCGTTCATATCTGGGATGAATCCCGAAAAGACAAATGGATGCGGCAGCATGATGAATTAGCTATCACGGAAAAGTACGCCGATACAGATAGATTTCATCCAAGCCTTGATGCATTCCTTCCATACCGGAAACGTGAAACCGGATTGACAACGTGCGGCATCGGTGGAGTTCGTGCAAATGAATCTCTCTCGAGAGTACGAGCTACCACGGTAGGCGAGACAGTTGACGGTATTACATGGGGAAAGAAAGCTAAGAACGAAACGTATAGCTTTTATCCAATATACGACTGGAATTATACAGACGTGTGGAAGTACATCAACGATAACGGGCTGTATTATAATGCGATCTATGACAAAATGTATCAGCTTGGTACGAATATCACGAATATGCGTATCTCAAATCTGATTCATGAGTTCACGCTTGCTAATACAGATGATATTCAAATCTTAGAGCATGAGACCTACGACAAAATGCTGAATGCGTTGGAAGGTATCAGCTGTACTTCTCATTTTGGAGAGGACTTCATGCCTGATGAACTGCCTGACGTGTTTATGTCGTGGAGAGAGTATAGAGATTATCTACTTGAAGCATTGATTGACCCTCAGTATCGTGAAGGATTCCGCAAAGTGTGGGCAAGTCAGCCTCACCAAAACGAAATCTATTACAGATACAATGTGATCGAGGTACTTAGGGCAGATGTTACGCATACCGTTCACAAAGACCTGACATTGGTCAATGGAGCACGTAGGATGCGTACAGATGCAGAGAAAAAGAAAAGGGGTGTAAGATAACGTGGGCATTAAAGAACTTCTTATAGAAGCTATTAAGGGCATCAATGAGGATGATGAAATTGAGTTTCTGAATAAGGTTATGGATGTTTATGCTGAACTGCATCCCTTTAAGCACAATCCGGTTACAAAGGTTCGATATGTTCCGCTGAATAAGATTCATGCGAACAACTACAACCCGAACAGTGTTGCTACAAAGGAAATGAAGCTTCTCCATACGTCAATCAAGAATGACGGTTATACTCAGCCTACTGTTGCATTCTATGACGCAGAAAAGGATATGTATATCATCGTTGACGGTTTTCACCGCTACAGTGTTGATATGCGTTACAAAGATATTCATGATCTGAACAAAGGTTATCTACCTATTGTCGTGATCGAGAAAGACCTTGCTGACAGAATGGCATCAACCGTTCGCCATAACAGGGCAAGAGGTAAGCACTCAGTTGAGGGTATGAGTAACATCGTACTCAATATGCTGAAAGAGGGTAAGTCAGACGAGCAGGTTTGTGAAGAACTTGGACTTGAAGTTGACGAGCTGTTAAAGCTGAAACATATCACGGGATTTGCAAAGTTGTTCCAGAACACTGAGTATAATAAAGCATGGGAGACAAATAAGCAGATTGCAACAAGGTTGAAAGCGGAGGAAGAATAATGAACGTCATAAGCAAAAAGATTGATGAAATAGTACCATACTGGAATAATCCACGAAACAACGCTGAGACCGTTGACAAGCTCATGAGGTCTATCAAGGAGTTTGGTTTTAATACGCCTATCGTTGTCAATAGTGACGGTGTGGTTATTACAGGTCATGCAAGGTTGAAGGCTTGCAGGAAACTCGGCTACAAAGAAGTTCCTTGCGTTGTCGTTGATCTGACAGATGAACAGGCGAAGAAATACAGAATTGCTGACAATAAGATAGCTGAGTTATCCGAATGGGATGAACAGCAGCTTTACAAAGAGCTGCAGGAAATCGGTAGTGCAATCGATCTTGAAGATATTGGCTTTTCGGATGATGAAATTCAGTCCGTATTAGGCGCTATGTCGGCAGAGTTGGAAAGAGTGGATATTGCTACCGTAACACCGGTAGCTGCTGTTGTAGAGCCTGTACAGTCTGTTTCAGAAGCTCCTATATCAACACCTACTTCGACTGCTACACATGAGATTCCAGTCAGAGAGACCGTTTCACAGCCACAGAATGAGACAGCATACATTCCGGAGGAAAGAAGCGTAAACTTTGCAGAGAAATTACAGAAGGAGCAGGAGAAAATGGAGACAGGCATTGCCAGTAACCTTGATCAGCGTAATTTCAAAGTTACTTGCCCTCATTGCGGTGAGGTATTCTATATCAGGGACGAAAAGCTGAGATGATCGACTACGATACAATTGCAAGTGATTATGACGGTAAATATCAGAGTGATATGAGCCGCCGTGAGAATGAGAGCGTGAAAGAACTGCTCCGGAAATATATTTCAAGTGGAGATAAGGTTCTGGACGTGGGATGCGGAACGGCATTTACTCTTGACTGCATAAACATTCATTCAGATGATTATTTAGGCATCGACTGGAGCAAGAAGATGTTGAAGGTCGCCAGACGTAAATATCCGGAGTATGACTTTATTCGGGCAGATATGAAGGATGTTTCTTTTCATAACAAATTCGATGTTGCTGTATGCCTATTCTGTATTCCGTATATCCGGACGGCTGGCGTTGAAAAAATCATGGAAAGTCTGAAAGTAGGCGGCAAATGCGTATGTGTATACTACGAAAAACCGTTCTACAATGCTGATAGCGTGTACCATGATCGAGTTGCAGAGTTCTACAGCGAAATCCGGCCTGCTGTGACTGAGGTCATGGAGGTTTTTAAGGCGCTTGGTGAAGTTGTTGAGGATAGACTCCTGACAGCTGATGAAACATATAGGGCTACCATATTTAGGAGGTGTAAATAATGGGCGTACAAAGAGGTATGAAATACAACGGTGCTATTGACCGTATGAAGATCACACCGGAACAGACGCACGTTATCAATAACGGTCAGGGACTTCTGAAAGTGCATAACGTGTTCAACGAAATCCCTGAATTTTTCTATAACGCTGATTATGTGGTCGTTGACCCGCCGTGGAGCAGGGGAAATCTGAAAGCCTTTTACACAAAGGCTGATATGGAGCTTGACAGAGAGTTCGAGGAATTTCTTGACCGATTGTTTTTCATCTTGAAAAAGATCGGAGTAAACTCCTGCTACATGGAGTTTGGCAATCAGTATAAGAATATCATTCAGGAAAAAATGGCGAGGGTCTTTGATAACGTCAGAGTGATTGACAGCTTTTATTACAAGACAAAGCCTTGTGTTTTCGTGATCGGAGAAAACAAAGGGCATGAAGTCGTTCTGGAAAGTGAGCCAAAGGATGAACTGCTTGTGATCGAGGAAATTATAAGCAAGAAACAGGGTACAGTGCTTGACTTTTGTCTCGGGCGTGGAGCGGTATCAAGGAATGCACTTAAACATGGCAGAAAATTTATTGGTACAGAACTGAATATCAACAGGCTTGCTGTATCGCTTGAAGATCTGAAAAAAATGGGTGCAGAAATCCGGTCAGAATAAGAGGGCGGTTATATGGCTAAACGAGGTAGACCGAATAAGTATTTTTCGCATATTAAGCCTAAGCTTGCGAAAATTACGGAAATGTGTTTAACCATGACGGAGAAGCAAATAGCCACTGCTTTAGGTGTCGGATATTCCAGCTGGTGTGATTATAAGAGCAAATATCCGGAATTATCGGATGCCATAAAAAGAGGTAGGGACGATCTGGTTGTTGATCTGAAATCAGCATTGATTAAAAAAGCAAAAGGATTCACGTATACGGAGAAGAAAAAGACAATACGCCAAATAGGAGATCAAAAAAGTATTGTTATCGAAGAATACGATAAGTATGCTCAGCCGGACACTGGTGCTATTCACCTATTGCTGAAAAATTTTGATGCTGATTGGAGAAATGATGATAAGTCAACTATGGAAATGAAACGTGAGCAGTTAGACCTTGCGAAACAGAAAGCAGAAAACGATAACTGGTAGGAGGGAGCTTTTTATGATGAAAGGTATTGACGTGTCATCTCACAATGGCACTATTAATTTTAATAAAGTCAAAAAGGCTGGTATCGAGTTTGTTATTATAAGGGCTGGTTATGGTAGAGAGATCAGCCAGAAGGATACGAATTTCGAGACTAATTATAAGGCAGCTAAAGCTGCTGGTCTGAAAGTCGGTGCTTATTGGTATTCTTACGCTATAAGTAAATCCGATGCTATAAATGAGGCTGAGACCTGTATCAAGGTGATCTCTGGTAAGCAGTTTGAAATGCCGATCTACTTTGATATTGAAGAACGAAAACAGTTCAGCAAGGGAAAGACGTTCTGCTCTGATCTTGTAAAGGCGTTCTGCAACACACTTGAAAAGGCTGGTTATTTTGCAGGATTTTATACAAGCCGTTCCGGAGTGTCGAATTACATCTCTGAGGATGTAGCAAAACGTTACGCATTATGGATTGCTGAGTGGGGAAACAAAGCCAATTATTCCGGTCAGTACGGTATGTGGCAGAGTTCCAGTACCGGAAAAGTCAAAGGTATTTCAGGCAGTGTTGATCTGGACACTTCATATCTTGATTATCCTGCAATTATCAAGCGTAAAGGTCTGAATGGGTTCGGTATGGAGAGTACAAAGCCTACAAAGCCTACAACTACTGTAAAGACCTATACAGTCAAGAAAGGCGATACATTATCCGGTATTGCTCAGAAATATGGTACGACTGTTGCTGAACTTGCTATGAAGAATGACATTAAGAATGTGAATCTGATTTATCCTAATCAAGTATTGAAGGTGTGAATCATGTTCACTCTGCAATCATTCTATCGTAGCACAGAGTGGAAAACTCTGTTGAAACAGTTGAAAATTGATCGCTTGAATGATGACGGCGAGATCATATGTGAGTATTGCAATAGACCTATTACAAAAGCGTATGACATGATCGGTCATCATAAGGTGGAGTTGACAGATGCAAATGTAAACGATTTCAACATTAGCCTGAATCCGGATAACATTTCATTCGTTCATCATCGTTGCCATAACTACATTCATAACAAGCTTGGCTATGCTGTCCGTGAGGTGTTCCTTGTATATGGTGCGCCTCTCAGTGGTAAGACAACATGGGTAAATAACAATATGAATGAGGGCGATCTTGTTATTGATATGAATAACATATGGCAGTGTATCTCTGGATGCAATAGATATGTCAAACCTAACAAGTTGAAGTCCGTTGCATTTAAGGTTCGTGACAGTCTCTTAGACGCTGTGAAATACAGGTATGGTAAATGGAATAATGCTTATATCATAGGTGGTTATCCGTTGAGTTCTGAGCGTGAGAGACTATGCAAAGAACTTGGAGCTCGAGAGGTGTTCATCGAATCTGATAGAGAAGAATGCATTAGTAGGCTGAATGATTCGGAGTTATCCTTATTTCCTAATGACTATATCAAATATATTGATGATTGGTTTGCGAAATATTCATGATTCTATAAATTTTCTGACAATTAATCCCCCCCTATACCCGTGATTTTCTTATGCGAGAGGGAC